>LNAP01002395.1_pt1 | contig 28569 bp, 30 predicted proteins | sample 602601 | NCBI WGS metagenome assembly LNAP01 (sample SAMN02440304, study PRJNA202911) | soil metagenome | biome: Subtropical and temperate rainforests or woodlands; isolation source: soil samples (1 kg each in a 20% v/v slurry with milli Q water) were... ... | reverse complement strand
GAAACCAGCGCCACGGCGCAACCGACAATCAGCATGGGAACGATATTGGCGTTGGTAATCCAAGGGATGGTAAATCCCGGCATCCCTTGTGGGAGAGAGCCGAGGACCGACAGCCCGGAGCTTGCTGCAAGGTCCGGCACAGCCAAGCCAGACTTCTTTCTCCCGAGGCATCTCTTGGCTGAATTTTGCAGTTGCTGAACGTCAACTATGGGTCGATGGCTGTCCTTGGTGTCAGACAACAATCGCCCAAAAACACTCACTCACCCATGCCGCCACTAATCATAAAACGGCTCAACCGACATCCGGCTCCCGACAAAAAAGCTGTCTGCAACCAAGCGCAGCGGCTGGAGATCCAGGTCGCTGGCCTTGTCGCCAATCAACTGCTGAAAATGTCGATACACCGCCGCGTACTCGCCCTCCTCCGATACAGCCTGGCGCACGCCGTCGATACTCAACAGTGCGCCGCCGTTGTCCAGTCGCAGGATGCCTTCGGTGCAGCGAATCTCGATGCTCCAGAGTTCGTCATGACCGTGGTCGAAATCGAACTCCGCGCGGACATCGAGGTGGCGCGCGTCGGACATTTTGATGGACGCGGCGATTGGCGACTGGCAGTTGCTCGGGACGCGCAGTTCGGCAGACTCGACAAACAGCGGCAGCGCCAGCAAATGGGTGGCAATCGACAAGGCGTTGATGCCGGGATCGAAGACGCCCAGGCCGCCGGGTTGCCAGATCCATGCCTGGCCGGGGTGCCACTTGCGCACGTCTTCCTTCCAGTCGATCTGTACGCTTTGCAGGGTGCGGGTGGCCAGCCAGTCACGGGCGGCTTCGATGCCGGGCGCGTAGCGTGAATGCCAGGCAAACAGACCGCTGACGCCTTGCTCACCGACCAGATTCACCAACGCCATCGCTTCGCCCAAGGTGGCGCACGGCGGTTTTTCGACCAGCACGTGTTTGCCGGCGGCCAGCGCTTGTCGCACCAGCGCGAATCGTCCTTGCGGCGGTGTGCAAAACGCAATTGCATCCACCGGCGGGCCGTTTTCGAGCAGCTCACCCAGAGACTGAAAGTTCTCTACCCCGGCGCAGGGCTGCCCTTGCGTTGCGACAGCGACCAACTGGAAGGCAGGGTTGGCGTTGATAGCGGGAACGTGTTGATCCTGGGCAATCTTGCCGTAGCCCACCAGACCGAGACGGATTGGTTGCATCAATGACTCCTGGTTTTGTTCTTGTCTTGAGAAGCGGATCAGCAAGAGTACGTTTGTCTGCCGGGGAAGTCATCGAGGATGTGCCGGGTTTTCGTGATCATTCCCTTCGCGCACAAAACGTCTGACTTCAGCCTGTATGGCATAAGCCGGCGCCTCCACCGCATTGAAATCCTGTGTATAGCGCTGGGCAAAACCTTCTACTCCCCATTCCTGAAACTGCTGCACATGCTTGAGTTCATGAGCCCAGAGCACGACGTTCTGTTCTGCGGTCTGGGCGTCCCGAAAAAGGATGATGTCGATCAGCGTCACGGCACCCACATCGGGGTTTTGCAGCATGGCAGTGGCGGCGCTGAACTGGCCGTTGTCGCTGACTTTGTAGTGCGCGGTATCGAGAATGCCGGGGGCGTACCAGCGCAGCAGTTGCTCGCGGATGTGCGGTGGCATGGGTTGAAGGCCGGCGTTGGCTGCCTCAGCGCGGGCCTGGGTCAGCCACAGCGCCAGGGCAGGTGCCGCGATCTGATAGATGCCATCAGGCACGGGGCCGAGCACCTGCCCGAGGTCTGGCAGGCAGATGCAGCCGTCCAGGCACACTTGTTTCTCGCCAGCCGGACAGGCGTTGTTCTGGGCTGGCACTTCAAGCGCCAGGCAAAGAACCAACAGCGCCGCCAGGCGCGTGGTGATAGACGGCATTCGGACCTCCAGGGACGGAAGCAGCGCGATCAGTGGATCACAAGTGATCGACGCCACGCACCCATTGGCGCCCTCCTAAACAACAGCCTTCAGATGCAAATGTATCCAGACCGCCATCGCCGCCACGGCCATCAGAACCAGGATGCCTTCACGCTTGAGCATGTGCCAGGGCAACCGCCCGACCTTCAGCTTGATTGCTCGCAATGCCCGAGCGCCCAGCGAGACCTTTCCGCCACTCAGCGCTGAATTCGTGAAATAAATCGTGCCGAGGAACACCACCACCGGGCTGACCCACCGCAGCCACGGCACATTACCGGACCAGGCGCACGCCAAGGCTGCGGGCACTGCACTGGGCAGTATGTGTCGAAGCACCAGGAGCCCGGCGCCTTGCCGGTACCAACGGCGCGGGAGCAACCATCGGCTAAGCAGCACATCCAGCCGCCCCGCCGCCACGGCCACCATGGCCCAAAACTGGTAGGCCTTCATGCCGAACCACATCAATACCGGCATCATCAGCGGCAGTATAACCACGGAGGCCAGCCCATTCCTTTTCGCCGGCACAGCAAGCAAGGAAGAAACAACCAAAGCGGACAGCGTCAGCCACAGGAAAAGATAGACCCCTCGATAGCTTGAGGCCGGCAACCAGTCCCGCCAGTTGTCGAGTGGTTGCAGCCCAAGACGTTGGGGCACCTCGGGGTATTGGTATTCGATGGTTTGAGCGAGCTGCGTAAAGCGTTGCCAGTCGAGGCCGGTAAAGTAGTCGGCCATTCCACGACGGCGGTGGTCACTCATGGGTTTGAGCAGCAAGGCGGCCGCCTGCCCATGGATTTTATCGGCGTCGAATCTGGCCAGATCGCCGCGTACGGTCTCCTCCATGGCTTGCACCTCGCACCGTCGGATCAGTCTGTCCCAACGCCAATACTCGCAAGGAAGGGTGCCCTGGGCCTCGTCCCACCCCATGACCTTGCACACGCCATCGAAGAAGGCTGGCGACCATTGCGGGGCGGATTCGAGCCAATCCAGTACGCTCTGCTCGAATTGCTGGCGGCGCTCGAAAGGTATTAGCCAGTCGCTGGCCATCCAAACGCGCAGCGCGTCCACGAGCTGACGGTCTTTACCCTCGGCCAACCACTGCTGCATTTGCCCCATGGACGGTTCCGGTGGGCTGATGGCCGGTGTGATATCGAGGCGTTCCAGGGGGATGGCTAGCGGGGAGACTTCCGCTGGCTGGGGGCATTCAGGGGTTGGCGCGCTGACGGCGATCGGGGCCTCAACGACTTCCTCATCCGCCTGCGCGCGCCAGCGAGCCTCGGCCAGCGAGGCTTCATAGGCTTCACGCAGGCGCTGGAACTCATCGGGGTTTTCGTCCGGGCGGTGGGTTTTGAGCAGCCGCGCATAGGCGCGCTTGATGCTGCGTTCGTCCGCATCCGGGGTAAGGCTGAGCAATTGCCAGTGGTTCATGGTCGCTTAACCCTCTCGCTCGAAATGAGCAAGGCGTTGAGTAATGTCGCTGCGGGCTTCGCGTATCTGGCGTTCGTCCTGAGTGTCGAGCATTTGCTGGAAATGGTTCGCCAACCCGGCAATAAACTGCCGGCCATCGCCGAGGCTTTCCTGATACAAGCGGTCCAGTCGGGCCAGCAGCAGGGTGTTGATCTGCTGATCGCGGGGGTGCACTTTCAGCGCTTCGAGGGCAGCCAGACGCTGGGCGACTTCTTCTGGAGCCAGTACACCCGGGTTGTTCTCGATGACCAGCCGGCGGGTTTCGCCGTTGATCGGCAGGTGCACCTGGGCTTCGAGCAAACCGTTGTTGTCGTAGGTGAAGCGGACATCCAGGGTGACTTCACCGGCCTTGCGCGGCGGCACGGAGATTTCCAGCTCACCGAGGAAAATATTGTGACTCACCAAGCGGTTTTCGCCCTGATAGATACCGAGGTTGACCACCTTCTGGTTGTCACTGAGGGTCGATACCGTACGGGAGCGGCTCACCGGCACCACGGTGTTGCGCTCGATGATCGGCAAGTAGTGGCCGCTTTGGAAACCGGCACCTGCCTGCACCGACGTCTCGATTCCCAAGGTATAAGGGCACACATCGGTGAGCACCACTTCTTCAAGGGAGGCATGGCGCGCCAGTAGCGCCGCCTGAATGGCCGCACCCTGCGCGACCACTTCGTCCGGGTTGAGCTGCATCGCCGGGATTCGCCCGAACAGCGCCGCGACCAGCTTGCGCACCAGCGGCATGCGCGTTGTGCCACCGACCAGCAATATTTCGTTCAGGTCCGCGACCTTGATCCGGGCGTCGCGGAGCGCGCGTTCGATCGGGGCGCGCAAGCGGTCCAGCAAGGGACGGACGATGTCCGCAAGGTCGGCCTGGGTCAGTTCAATGCTCCACTCACGCGCTTGCTCGCGAAGGGTAAAGCGTGCGAGCTGCGCCTGCCCCAGAGCGTGGCGAACCCGCTGCGCTTCTCGCCGCAACCGCTGTGCGGTGGCAGGGAGGGCCGTGTCTGGCAGGTCAGCGGCGCCGATTTTAGCGATGAAAAACTCCACGAGCAGGTCATCGAAGTCTTCACCGCCAAGGAAGTTGTCCCCCGCGCTGGCGCGAACTTCCATGACGCCTTCGAACAGCTCCATGACGGACACGTCAAAGGTGCCACCGCCGAGGTCGAACACCAGGAAGGTCGCCTCGTTTCGCTGTTGAAGCCCATAAGCCAGGGCTGCGGCGGTGGGTTCGTTGACCAGTTTTTCGACTTTCAGCCCCGCCAGTTCGCCGGCGATACGCGTAGCCTTGCGCTGAGCATCGCTGAAATACGCAGGCACGCTGATCACCGCTTCGTGAACAGGCTCGCCCAAGGCACGCTCGGCGTCGGCCTTGAGACTGCGCAGCAGCATCGCCGAGAGTTCTTCCGCGCGGTAGGCGCGCCCGCCGAGTAGGGTTTCACGGGCGCTGCCCATGTAGCGCTTGAACAAAGACGCGGTGAGGTGCGGGTGGGTGTGCAACCGCTCGCGGGCGATATCCCCGACCACCAGTTGGCCATGGTCGTCGAGGCCAACGACGCTCGGCGTGAGAAGGTTGCCCAAGGCATTGGGGAGTATTCGGGCACGTTCGCCATCCCAGGCAGCCACGAGGCTGTTGGTGGTGCCCAGGTCGATACCAATGATCACAGTCACTTTTCCTTAAATGACGCGGCCGGGCAGCAGAGCGCATGGGTCGCAAGGTCAGTCATTACAGTCGTACCGGTGGTACGCAAGTCTATGGCTGGGGATATCGGCAACGCTGGCGCTAGCTTTAACATGCTCGAAAACGCGACGAAGCCCTCTCACTCCCTGGGCCTCGCACGCAAACCTCTGTCATCATTGAAGAACTGACAAGCCGGGTACAAACATGAATCGTCAAAAAAAAATAAAGCAGTTATTAAAGGCTCACGCCAAAAAGGCCAGCGCCAAACTGGCACCGAAAAGCAAGTCGAAATACATCAGCAAGGCTGACCGGTTGAAACTGGATGCTGAACCCAGTCAAGACTCGGACACTTCCCCTGAGAACTGATCTGCCTGGCTTGAACACCACCAACGCTATGGCAATGCTTTACCGCTCTCTGCAAGCGTGTGCCGCCGGCAGGATCGAGGTCGCCAATGCGACACCGGAACGCCAGGCGAAGCTCGATGCTGCGGGAGCGTTGATGTCTCTGTGTAGGTTCAATCAGCCGTGTCAATAACCAACACCGCGAACACCACCGGCAGCCCTGATGGATTCGCCTGTCACCCAGTGCGAGTCGTCGGACGCCAAAAACACGGCCAACGGTGCGATATCTTCGGGCTCGCCGAAGCGACCCAACGGAGTTCCCGCGAGAAGTTTTTCGCCCAACTCACCGGCAAAATTTCCGTCTGTCGCGGGTGTGTTCGTGTGCCCGGGCCGGATGGCGTTGACCCGGATGCCACGCGTTCCCAGCTCCCTGGCCAATGCGAGGGTCAAGGTATCGACGGCGCCCTTGGTCGCCGAGTACACACTCGAAGCCAGGTAGGGGTCGGTGCTGAGAATTGAGCTGATATTGATAATGCTCCCCTTGGGACCCAGCAGTTTGACAGCCTCTCGCACCGAGAGAAGGTAACCCAGCACATTCAGATTGAATTGCTTATGGAAGGCTTCCTCTGTCAGGTCATCGATCATCTGGAACACCGCGACACCTGCGTTGTTGACCAGGATATCCAAGGTCCCGAACTTCGTCCGGACCGTGTCAAACAGGCGCACAACATCGGCCGCCTGGCTCATATCAGCCTGTAGGGCGAAGGCTGAGCCGCCACGCTCCGCAATGTGAGCAACCACCGCATCGGCGTCGCCCTTACTCGAGGCATAGTTGACGATGACTGTTGCGCCCTGCGCACCCAGTGCCTTGGCAATTCCGGCACCTATGCCTTTGGACGCACCAGTGACAACCGCTATTTTTCCTACGAGCTTCATAAAGTGACCTTCTTTGAGTTAAGTGATATCGCATCGAGCGTTCGCTGCTATCGCGTCAACAACGGGAATGCAACGAACCTCGTGTCATCAGTATTCCGGCAACGAAGGGGCCGACGTTTGCCGGTTACTCGCGCATCCTTGCCTATTCTTCTCAGCTGGCTTGCTATGCCCCGGCATTTAGCCCACGGTGGGCCGCATGGAAAAGTCGATGGCAGAACTGCGCAGTATCGTGATGCGCGCGCAAGACAAGTGGACGGAAACCGGATTGCCCCGGGTGGCGATGGTCCGGGCCGAGGCTTGTGCATCTCAGGTTTATCAGCCGATGTTGCATCTGGTGCTCCAGGGCACCAAGACCCTGTCCATAGGGGAAGAGGTTTCCCGGTACACGGCCGGCAGCTATTTTCTGGTGCCTGTCGATATACCCGCTACGGGCCAGATTCACTCCAGCGCAGTGGATCAGCCCTATCTCGCGATCAGCCTGACCCTGAACCCCGACGTGATCGCTACACTGCTGATGGACGAAGGCAAAGCGCCAAGGGCAGCGCAAAATTCGTGTTTTGAAGCCGTGCTCGCGCCTGCTGAAATGATTGACGCGTGGCTACGCATGATGCGGCTGATGGATCGACCGCACGAGGCTGCACTACTCGCCCCGATGATTGAACGTGAGATCTTGTTCCGCGCCCTGCAGGGCCCCCTGGGGGGTATTCTCCGTGACGTTGCACGACCAGATGGCCGGATGACGCAGATCCGCCGTGCCACCCAGTGGATACGTGAGCACTACACCGAGCCTTTTCGCGTCGAACCCCTCGCGGTCATGACCGACATGAGCGTTGCAGCCTTCTACAGGCATTTCAAATCCGTGACGGCCATGACCCCGATTCAATACCAGAAGCGCTTGCGCTTGCTGAGGGCGCGCTGGTTGCTGCTGTTCGATACGCTGGATGCCACGTCCATCGCCTACCAGGTGGGTTATGAAAGCGCCTCGCAATTCAATCGCGAATACGCGCGACTGTTCGGGCTGCCGCCTGTGCGGGACGCGGCGAGATTCAGGTCACCCCAGCCCGTAATGAGCCCTGTCAGTGAGCTGACGACAGCCTCTTGAGCAACAGTTATCGGTCCTGGAGATCGGTAATCACCGTCCCGGCAATACTCTGGGCAAATCCACCACCGAAGACCTGCGCCGGGGTTGCAAAACCCGGCCGCCGTTCGCCATTCAAAACCCGGCGCGCTGCTTCGACGGCGGCCAGTGGCGTGAAGGAATAGCCATTCATCGTTTCAATGACCGAACGTGCGATGACGCCGTCTGCTCCTGTAACCTCCACCGCCGCACGTGCCCGATGGCCATCCCTTTCCTCTGCGGTGGGGCCATCAGGAAGTAGCGACAGGTCGCCTTCGGGGAACGCATCGCCAGAGAGATGCACGAACATCGCAATATCAGGGATACCAGTCGAATGCCAGCCCGTCACCAGGTCACCGAAAGACAGCGGCGCGCAGAGGACCGGTCCCTCACCAAAATCAAAGTGACGTGGCTGGGCCTCAGGCGTTGCAACGAGTTCGCCATCGACCCTTGCGAGCACGCCGGCACCGATGATTTCGCTGACGCTCCTGGCCGAGCCACGGGACATCGACCCTGGGACCTGAAGCGCGATGTTCAGAGCGCGAGGCTGTTGGACCCGCTGAGCGACGTGCACCGCCAGCGAGTCCGTAGGGACAACGTCCCAGCCGACGCCTGGCAACAACAGGGTCTGTGCCCTGGCCGCTTCAACGTGCAGCGTTTCGGCCAGCCGGTAAACGTTGATCTCGGCGGTAATGTCCAGATAGTCGATCCCGGCCTTGATGCAGGCGCGCATCAACGCCTCTGCCGTTTGCGCAAATGGCCCCGCGAAGTTCAGCAATACCGTGATGCCAGACAAGGCATTCTCGGCATCCGGGCCCGCATCAAATACGCGAAAAGGCACGTCCAGATGCGCGGCGAGTGTCGCGAGTGGCGAGTGACTGCGCCCGCCGATTTCGAAGTTCAGACCCAGCGCTTTCGCGTGTTCTGCTGCCATGCGACCGGTATAACCTGTCGCTCCGTAGATCAGAAGTGTGCTCATTGGACGTGCTGCCCTTTTTTGTAGACAAATTCCAGGCTATTCCCATCCGGGTCCAGCACATTGGCGGCGTAGTAATCGGGGTCATACTGCAAGCGTGCGGTGATACCCAATGGCACCAGGGCAGCCTCGTAGAAATTCATGGAACGTGCGATGTCGCTCACCGACAGGAAAATATGATCCAGCATGTCAAACCCTCGCTTGTTCAGATGTTGTAGCCGCCTGCGACTTCGATGGTCTGGGCATTGATCCAGGCGCCCTCCTCGGACAGCAACATGGCGATCACTCGCGCGACGTCTTCCGGCTCGCCGACCCTGCCGAGCGCCGTTTGCGCCGCCAACATTGCCTCGAATTCATCATTCAGACCGCCACCCAATTCGGTGCGGATAGCGCCGGGGGACACGGCATTGGCACGGATGCGTCGTTCGCCAAACTCTTTGGCCATGTAACGGGTCAGTACTTCGAGCCCGCCCTTGAACGCCGCATAGGGTGCCACTCCGGCAGTGGCTACGCGGGTGGTGGCACTGCTCAGATTGACGATACTGGCGTGCTCCGCCAGCAAGGGCAGCAAAGCCTGGGTGAGAAAAAACGGGCCTTTGAGGTGGACATTGAACAGGCCATCGAACTGCGCTTCGCTGACGGTTGCCAAGGGGTTGAACAGGCCGTAGCCCGCGTTATTGACCAGGCCGCTCAGCGTGGTGGAGCCCCAGGTTTCCCCCAGGGCCAGGCGCACTGACTCCCGAAACGCCTCGAAGCTGCCGACATCAGACACATCGAGCTTGAGCGCAACAGCCTTGCCACCATGTCGCTCGATGCGCCCCACGACCGTAGCGGCCGCCTGCGGGTCAGAGTTGTAGGTCAGGATGACCCCCATACCTCGTTGAGCCGCGTGTTCGGCTGTACTCGCACCGATGCCACGGCTGCCGCCAGTAATGACGATTACGCCCATATCAAATTTCCCCTGTGGTTCAAACGTGCCTCCACAGTACTCATCGTTCTCGCCAGGGACGTACCCGTTCCTGCTCGAAACCTGCCTGTTTCTGCTTTTTGCTTGCACGGCTTCGTGCTCCGCCCGCAACATGCTGCGCATGGACAATCAATTGAATGAACTCAGGTCGCTAGCGGCCAAGGCTGAAAATCGCCGCACTGAAACGGGCATCCCGCGAGTGGCCATGGTCCAGGGCAAAATCCCCGAGCACATGCTGGCGGCGGTCTATGACCCGATGATCAACCTGATCCTGCAAGGCAGCAAAAGCATGACGGTGGGCGACCGGACGCTGCGGTATGACCCGGCGACCTATTTCGTCATGTCCATTGGCTTGCCAGCGGTGGGGTCGGTGCACCCAGCGGTGTCAGGAGAGCCGTATCTGGCGGTCAGCCTGACGCTTGATCCTGCAGTGTTGTCCACGCTGTTCGCCGACCTGCCCAAACCTGCCGCACGCTACGAAAACAATGCCGGGTTTTCAGTGGCGTCGGTCACGACCGAGCTGATGGATGCGTGGGTGCGCATGCTGCGGCTGATGGGCGACCCGGATGCCATAGCCGCCCTCGCCCCGGTATACGAACGTGAAATTCTGTTCCGTGTCCTCAAGGGGCCCCATGGCTGGATGCTGCGGGATATAGCAGCGCCGGATACCGCCATGGCCCGAGTGAATATGGCTATCCAATGGATCCGCCGTGACTTTGCTGAGCCCATCGGGATCGAGCGCCTGGCGGAACGCGCGTCGATGAGTGTCTCGGCGTTTCATCGCCACTTCAAGGCGGTCACCAACTTGAGCCCTTTGCAGTACCAGAAAAGGGTTCGCCTGCTCCAGGCCAGAACCCTGATGGTGGCCAGCGCGAAGAGCGTCATGGCTGCGGCCTTCGAGGTCGGCTATGAAAGCGCGACGCAATTCAGCCGAGATTACGTGCGGGTGTTCGGGCTTCCTCCCGCACAAGATGCCGGCAGAATCCTCAGGGAGACCCGAGCTTTCAGAAGTTAGTCCCGGCCTGTGACAGGCGGAACAAAACCAGGCGTGGTATTTCGACACGAGTGCCTCATACCCCGCCATCCGGAATCGACAATCAGGCTGCGGCCAGTCCTCCATCAATCAGGTAGATCGCGAAAGAAAAAGTCACGATCGACAGCACCGTACTGACCAGAATGGAGGTCGCGGCTTCACTCTGATAGGCGCCCGTCTGGTTCGCAAACATCGCCGGGATCGTCGCCGACGGCAGCGCGCAAAGCAGGATCATCTGTTGGGCGTAAAGTCCATGTGTGCCCAGCAATACAGTGGCGGCGAACATCAACACCGGGTGAATAAACAGCTTGAGCCCGAGGTTGCCCCACACTTCACCCGACATTTTCAGTTTCTCGGACGACATGATCAGTCCGAGGCACAACAGGGAGACGCCAGGCGTCGCCTTGCCGAGAAGGTTGAGTGACTCCACAGCAATGGGCGGCATTTTGACCTGCAGCAGTGAGATCAGTATGCCAAGGGCCGGCGCCCACATCAGCGGACGGCGTACCGCTCCCGACAGGCTCGACACGAACGCCTGGGTGCCACTGCCCTTTCCATCGGCGATGGTCAGCAACATGGTCGTCAGCGGGATCATGACCAGGCTCGCAACCAGATTCAGCACAAGCACTGAATAGATGCTGCCGGCCCCGTACATCGTCGCGAGAATAGGGATGCCCATGAAGGCCGCGTCCGGGTAACCGTTGACGAAGCCCTTGAGCGTTGCAACCTTGAGATTGCGCGTGGTGAACCAGCCGATCGCCAGCGCTATCGTGTACATGCCCATGATGCCGATGAACGTGGCCACGACGAACTTGAAGTCGAACAACTGCTCACGGGGCGTACTCGCCATCCCGACAAACAGCAGCGCCGGGAATATCCAGCCGAGTACCAACCGGCTGATCAGCAGGCTGTCCGAATGGGTAAGCCGTCCGCGCTTGCCGGCGATATAGCCAAGCGCAATCACAAAGGCGACGGGCAAGATTGGCCCTACGATCCTGTCTAACATGTGCTCAATCCTCGTATTTATTTTTATCAAGAATGTCGTCGTGGCTGATCGAGGCCGACACGGCGGCGGCCGCATTGGCGTCGATCAAACGAGGCAATGACCTGGCGGTCTTTGCGATCAGGGTTTGAAGCGGTAGTCCTGAATGACGTCCTGGTCCGGCTCGATGCCAAGCCCCGGCCCTTGCGGTACGTCGATACGGCCATTGCGCGGAATGATGGCGTCGCCATAGAGCTGCGCTTCGAGATCGAAGTAACGCCATTCGACCAGTGACTTCGCACCGCCGAGGGCGGCACTTCCATGCACGGCGGCCAGCAGGCCTGGGCCGTCATAAAAGGCGTGGACCATCACGGTGACGCCGTGGGCATTGGCCAGCGCGTAGACTTTTTGCAGTTCGGTGATGCCGCCCATTTTTGCCGGGCTGGGTTGAATGAAGTCGACTGCACCGGCTTCAAGCAGATGCTGGAAGTCCATCAGCGTCGACGCATTCTCACCGGCCGCAACCGGAATGCCGCCTTGCTGACGTACCCTCGCCAGACCCGAATAGTCTTCCGGCGGCCACACCGGTTCTTCGATCCAGCGCAGGTTCAACGGGCGAAGTTTCTCGGTCATATCGAGCGCTTCGCGCACCGTCCACGGGGCGTTGACGTCGAGCGTGATTTCCACGCCAGGACCCGCGGCTTCGCACGCGGCACGGATGACATCGACATCAACCTCATGCAGCTTCAAGTGTCGAAAACCGCTGTTGACCGCGCGCTGCACATTGATGCGAATGAGCTCGGGGTCGGCATAGCGGATCAAGCTTGCATACGCCGCGAGTGAAGTAGCCTCGCTGCCGCCCAGCAGTTGGTAGACCGGTTTACCGGCCGCTTTGCCAGCGATATCCCAGAGCGCGATATCAATCGCCGACAGACCATAAATGAACGCACCGCTGCGACCGAAGACGTGGAACTTCTTCTGCAGATCGCCCTGCAATTTCTCGCGACGCGTGACATCACTGCCGATCAGCTCGGGCGCAAGGATCGTGTCGATCACGACTTTCACTGCAGGGATCGCGGTGAAACCGAAGGTCTCGCCCCAACCGACGATACCGTCATCCGTGGTGACTTTAACCACGAGGGAATCGACCATCTGAAGGTCTTTCGGCCCCCAGACTCCGCCGGCCGACCGCCCGCCCGTGGTGAAGGGAATCCGAAGCGGAATGGTTTCAATGCTGGCAATTTTCATAAGGCTGCGCCTCAAGCAGGTTGCGAAGGTGATGCGGCGTTTTGGGGGGTTCGCCCACATCAGACTGAGGACAACGTACATGACGTTCTGTTGTCCTTCAACTGAACAACTGCTGCCTTGCGTCAGACTTTGGTCTAGATCAAACCTAACTTATTGTTATTAAAGTGTTTTTTATTTCATGCGGTTAATGAAATTCAGTTTTAACTGACGGGAACAAGTCGGCTGATGTAGATTAAGAAGACAAGTGAAACGGATGAACACGCATGAGTGAAATGAATGTACAACCCGTAGCGCGGCGACCTCATCTTGCCGAGCACATCGCCCGCTCGTTGAGCGACGAGATTGCATCGGGACGTCTGCGGCCGGGCGACCGTTTGCCCACCGAGCAGTTTCTGTCGCAAAACTTCGGCGTCAGCAGGAACGTCGTACGGGAAGGGATCGCGACGCTTCGAGCGCAGGGGCTGATCCAGTCTCGCCAGGGCGTTGGCGTATTCGTCTCGGCCGCGACCCAATCGCCGGAGCCTTCCCCCCAGCGCGAGAACGTGCCGTTGCTTGACGGTGACAATACGATGCGCAACATGTTCGAAGTGCGGGCCGTCCTGGAAAGCCAGGCTGCCGCGCTGGCGGCGTCGCACATGACGCCCCAAAAGCTGAAAATGATCCAGGCTGCGGTCCTGCGAATGCAGTACGTAGGCGAACCGACGCTGGACACTGTCAACGCCGACCTCGACTTCCATCGGGCTGTGGCCGCAGCGTCTGGCAACGACTATCTCGAGACGATGATTCGCACGGTGCTCGAGCCGATGCGGGCACTGATCACCATGAACTTTGCGCGACGAGGCCCGGTGTTCAGCAACATTCCGCATGCGGCACGCGGTGAGCATGAAGACCTCGTGCAGGCTTTGACCGACCGGAACGCGACGGCGGCACGTCAGATCATGGGGCAGCACATCGTCAATGCAGCCTCACGATTCGGCTACGAAATCAATTTCTTCTGACGTGCACTGCCGACGGCGGTTGTTTCGTTGTCCTACAAGAAAGACAGGGGATGACACGCCGCTATCGCGGTATTCCTAGAATGCCTTCTGCGCATCTTGCGACGCGTAAGCAGGATAATCGATGTAGCCTTGAGCGCCGCCGCCATAAAAGGCTTCACGACCTGCTTCGGCCAATGGCCAGCCATGCCGCAAGCGATCGACCAGATCAGGGTTGGCAATGAACGGTCGACCGAAAACCGCCAGGTCTGCCAACCCGTCATCGATGGCTTGTTGCGCGGTTACGTGGGTGAACCCGCCCGACAGGATCAAGGTGCCGCAGTAAGCCGCGCGGATGGCTTTCTGAAAGTCTGGCGTGCCCAAGTGGCTGGCATGCAGATAAGCGATCTCGCGTTGGGACAGGGCTCCAGCCAGTGCAAGCCACGTTGCCTCTTCTTCATCGAACGCGTGCAGATCGGCCAGCCGCGCAAAAGGCGATATGCGCACGCCCACCTTCGATCGGCCGATCTGCGCACTCACCGCATCGACCGTCTCAAGTAACAAACGCAAGCGATTGGCAATTGTGGCGCCACCGTAACGGTCTTCACGGGTGTTGAAGCCGCCGTTGATGAACTGTTCAAACAGGTAGCCGTTACCCGCATGAATTTCGACGCCGTCAAAACCCGCGGTCATGGCATTTTTTGCGGCCAGTCGAAAGTCTGCGATGACCTGTCGAATACCCTCGGCATCCAAAGCAACGGGCGCGCTCACCGGCACCTGCGCAGGCTGACCTTCATTGTCATAAGCGTGTACCAACGTTTGCGCGGCAGACACCGCCACAGGTGCAACCGGTGCCCTTCCCTCCAGCAAGGACGAGTGCGAGACCCGCCCCACATGCCAGAGCTGAATGACAATGCGCCCCCCGGCAAGGTGAACCGCGTCAGTGACGCGTTTCCAGCCTTCAATCTGCGCGGGTGTGTGGATCCCCGGGGTGTACAGGTAGCCACGCCCCTGCGCCGACACCTGGGCGCTTTCGGTGATGATCAGGCCTGCTCCCGCGCGCTGGGCATAGTAGATCGCCATATCCGCAGACGGCACGGTGTCCTTGACGCGGGCGCGGGTCATCGGCGCCATGACGATGCGATTGGACAGTCGCTGACCCGCCAGATCGTAAGACTCAAAAAGAGATGACATGTATCGATCCTCCGAGGGTGGGCCAAACCTCAAACATGCGACGGGAAGAACGGCAAGATGTGCTCAGCGAGCTCGTCAAGAATCTCGCCGTAGGGTTGCCGGCTGACCTTGGGGTTGAGCGCGATATGCGAAATCCCGGCAGCCTGCGCTTGCTCCAGGTAATTGCGCAGACCGTTACGCCCCGCCCGGAAGCCTCCCTGGATGCGCTGGAATGGCTGGTCCGGGTTGTCGCTGAGGTCGAAATAGCCGCCTAGCCCTAACGGCTTGAAAGCATTTCGGCCTTCGATTTCACGCACTCTGGCGTGCCAGCTCTCGCCCAACGATGCCAACCGCTCGGGGCTTTGCACGCCGGCCAGATAGCCATCAAGGTGTTCAGCCAGCCACTCAATGCTCTGCTGCGCCTGGCCGACAGCGATTGAAGGGACGCGTCCAAACGGCGCTTTCGGCACCAGGTCGAGGTTTCCAGGCGAGCCGCCGAATCGCTCAGAGCGAAAGCGCGGAAAGTCCTGCTCAATCAAAGTGCGAAACACCGAGAAGGCATCACGGTAGCGATCACCACGGGTTTCATAATCGATACCCAGCATCGGGTAGTCGCTGTATCGATCGCCCGAGGACAACCCCAACACCAGGCGCCCTTCGCTCAACTGATCCAGGGACGTCGCTTGCTTGGCCAGATACATAGGCTCATGGGTAGGCAGCACGATGCCGGTGGTTCCCAGGACTATGCTGCGTGTAGCTGCGGCCAGGAAGCCGATGTAAACCAGGGGCTCAAAGATGTGCGCCACATCGTTGTAATCCGGATCGTAGAAAGGAATGTCACGCATCCACAGCGCGCCAAAACCAAGCGCCTCCGCGCGTTGCGCCATTTCCACGTGACCACGCATGGTGGGTGCCGCTCGGCCAGCATGGGTTTCGAGGGGCAAAATCAGGCCAACCGTCAGCGTCTGTGGTTGAAACAGGCGTTGAAAACCAGGGTGACGCTCAAGCGAAGGATCGGCGGTCGGTAAGGCGGCAGGTTGCACTTGTGGCGAGAGTTGGGTGGCGATAGTCATGATGGCAGTCTCGGTGAGTGACGATGACTGACATATTTATTGAATCCTCAAACCGGATAAACAACACCGGCAGACCATCACACGGTCCAATGAGTCCCCAATATGCTCAGGTTTCCCAAGGCACTCCTGATTCCCAACGCTCGATCAACAGATCAATAAATGCGCGGACACGCGGCGACAACTGACGCTTGCTCGGGTAGACAACCCGGATGGGGTCGGGCGCTGCTCGATAAGGCTTGAGTACTTCCACCAACGTTCCGTCGCGCAAGTCGTTACCGGTGATATAGGTCGGCAAGTGAATCAGGCCAATGCCCGTCAGCGCCGCTTCGCGCATGGCTTCAGAACTGTCAATGTTCAGCCGCCCGGGTTGTTCATATAAATAAAGGCCGGTGGGCGTCTGGTAACGCCAGACACTGGCCTGGCCACTGATGAACGCGATGGTGTCATGCCCTACAAGATCTGCAGGCGTTTGCGGTACACCGCAACGGGCCAGATACGAGGGCGAGGCACATGTTGCGAACTGCTGCCAACCCACGGTTCTGGTCAACAGTTGTGAATCGTCTTTGGGCGTGCCAATGCGGATGGCGATGTCGACACCCTCTTCGACGAGGTCGACAAAGCGATCGGTAAACCAGACGTCCGCACGCAGTTCAGGCCACTGTTTCAGATAAGCATCCAGAATCGGCAGGATATGGCGCTGACCGAAGGAAAGGGGCGCTGTGAGTTTAAAAGTGCCGGTCGGCCGTCCACGGCGCAAGGCCATGGTTGCATCCACCTCATCAAGATCCTCGAGAATCTGCTTCCAGCGTTCGTAGGCGACCTGCCCCTCGTCGGTCAGGCTCAGTTTGCGCGTCGTGCGATTCAGAAGCCGTGCTCCCATCCGGCCTTCAAGACGAACGATACTTTTACCGACAGCAGATCGGGTCAGACCCAGTGAAGCGGCCGCGGAGGTAAAACTTCCAGCCTTCACAGCGCAGACAAACGCGGCGATGTCACCGAATCGGTTGGCTTCCATGGGTAGCTTGACTCCAGTGCATGGATACGTTGTAGCGGGACATAAAGCCCGAAAGAGTGGTCTTTGCTGCCAGGCCGGGATCACAAATTATTACCCTGCCAAGGAGGTAATGTCACAGAATCACAAGCGGTGTCGAATCAAGACCTGTCTTGTGCTGATTGGCCATTGAGCGGTCCCTGGTGTCAGAATCCCTGAACTTGATCGTTTCGGTGACCACCATGCTTCGCGTATTTGAACAAAGACTCGACCCCTTCCCGCCCGACGAGGTCCCGCCACCACCCGACGGCCTGGCTCGGTTCTTGTGGGCATGCACCCGGGGTGCGCGCGGCTACATTCTTGCGTTTGCGCTGCTCAGTGCCGCGGTATCGATCTACGAAGCCTGGCTGTTTTCTTTCCTCGGTCAGGTCGTGGACCTGCTCTCGACCTGGCAGGCCGGCGGTGAGGCGGCTGCGCAGGAAAGTCGCGTGTTGTGGGGCATGGGCATCGTGATGCTGACCAGCATCGGGCTGGTGGCGTTGCGTACCATGGTGCAACACCAGATATTGGCGATCAATCTGCCATTGCGGCTGCGGTGGGACTTCCACCGCCTGATGCTGCGGCAAAGCCTTTCGTTCTTTTCCGATGAGTTCTCCGGCCGGGTCACCACCAAGGTGATGCAGACCGCCCTGGCCGTGCGCGACGTGCTGTTCACCCTGATCGAGATCGCACCCGGAATCGGGGTGTACTTCATCGCGATCATCGCACTGGCCGGCGGCTTCGCACTGAAACTGATGCTGCCCTTCGTTGCCTGGATCGTGTTGTTCGGGCTGGCCATGCTCTACTTCGTCCCCCGCTTGGGGAAGGTCGGTCAGGAACAGGCCAACGCGCGCTCCTCGATGACCGGACGCATCTCCGATGCCTACACCAACATCACGACCGTGAAGCTGTTCTCCCATTCCAATCGTGAAGCGCACTTCGCGCGCGCGGCCATGGAGGACTTCAAGCAAACCGGCTTTCGCCAGATGCGTCTGGTCAGCCAATTCGAGATCGTCAACCAGGCGTTGGTGGTGGCGTTGATCATGGCCGCTGGCGGTTATGCCCTGTGGCTATGGCACCAAGGCGATGTCGGCGCAGGTGCCGTGGCGGCAATCACTGCCATGGCGTTGCGTATCAACGGCATGTCGCACTGGATCATGTGGCAGATGACCTCGCTGTTCGAGGGTATCGGCACGGTGCAGGATGGCATGGCCACCCTGACCCGCGGCCCCAAGGTGCAGGACGCGCCGGACGCAGGCGTGCTGGTGACCTCGGGCGGAGCGGTGACCTTCGACAACGTGAGCTTCAACTACAATGGCGAACGCCAGGTGCTCGATGGCCTGAGCCTGAACATTCGTCCGGGCGAAAAAATCGGCCTGGTGGGCCGCTCCGGCGCGGGCAAATCCACGCTCATCAACTTGCTGCTGCGCTTCTATGACGTCGACAGCGGGCAGATTCGCATTGACGGGCAAGACATTGCGCACGTGACACAAGACAGCCTGCGCAGCGCGATCGGCATGGTCACCCAGGATACGTCCCTGCTGCACCGCTCCATTCGCGACAACATTGCCTACGGTCGCCCCGATGCGACCGACGCGCAAATCCACAGTGCCGCGGCCAATGCCCAGGCCGATGAGTTCATCAGCCAACTGAGCGACCGCCAGGGACACACCGGCTACGACACCTTGGTCGGCGAGCGCGGCATCAAACTGTCGGGCGGTCAGCGTCAGCGCGTCGCCATTGCCCGAGTGATGCTCAAGAACGCCCCGATCCTGCTACCAGCGCGCTGGATTCGGAAGTCGAAGTGGCCATTCAGGAAAGCCTCGATGAAATGATGAAGGGCAAAACCGTCATCGCCATCGCCCATCGGCTGTCCACGATTGCGGCGATGGATCGACTCATTGTCATGGACGATGGACGCATCATCGAACAGGGCACCCACACCGAATTGCTCGCCAGGAACGGCCTCTATGCGCGGCTGTGGCACCATCAGAGTGGCGGGTTCCTGGGGGAGGATCGGGGGGTGCCCGAGGCGATGGATCAGGTATGAGCGTGAATGCTCGGGGATGAGACCGCTCCTCGTGCTGCAGACAATGGATGTTATGGTGTTTTGGCTGTATCACGCACGTAGATGCCGCGGCGATCCTCTTTCGAAGGCTCACCATTTTTTCAACAAACGGAGTCACCTGCATGGAAGTCATCAATCAGTTGCAACCCGCAGACTGTGCGGGCATGGAGGACATCCGACGCGAAATCGACGCCCTTGATCAGGTCGTTATCAAGCTGTTAGGCAAGCGTTTTCACTACGTGCTGGCTGCCTCGAAGTTCAAGACCTCGGCGACTTCGGTGCGTGCTCCGGAGCGTTTCAAGGCCATGCTGGCGACACGTCGCGAGTGGGCCGAGGTCGAGGGCCTGAACCCGGATGCAATCGAAAAGATGTACAGCGACCTGGTAAACCACTTCATTGCCGAAGAGATGAAACACTGGGTGACTCATCAATCCGAGACCTGATTCTGGTGTCCGGACTTTCCGCTTTGGGTGATGGATTTCACTCCGTCGCGACATGCAGAAAACGGCCAAAAGCGGGTGTTGGTTACCAACACTGGCAATGACCCAGAAGCGTTTCGATGGCTCACTCAGCGCAGAGGGGATCTGCTTAAAGTTTTCCGCAGGTAGCTTGCTGACGAAGGACACAAATGCTGGAACTGAGCTGTCTGGGCAATTGCGACAGGCGCTTTACCCCTATCAAGCAGTTCGTACCCGTTGGCCGTGAAAAAATCAACAGCGCTTTGGGTCAACAAATGCAGTCGGGCTGCGCCTCGGGAGACCGCGTGTTGTTCCAGTTCCGACAACACCGCTGTACCCAGTCCCGCTCCACGATGCTCCTCGCAAACGACCATAGAGCGCAGCAGGAGATCGGGGCCACTACCCTCCAACCCTCCATAAGCAACCAGTTTCCCATCCACGTCGAATCGGTAGAACTGCCGCCCGGGATCGCTCACATCATCGCAGGGCAATCCAGCTTGACTCAAAGACGCACGGAGCTGATTCAAACCGCTCGCTCCAACTTTAATCATCTGCATCATCAGTGCTCTTATAGGCTCTCTGACACTCAATGCTAGCAGGCTCAATCCTTGTCGCCGATCAATCGACAACGGCACTTAAATTCGTCCGTTTTGGGTCGGATAGCGACGGTCGCATACTAGCAATAGTGTTCATGGCTCGTCCTCCACGTTGAGGGGAGAACAGGGGTGGATCAGTCACAATTGCTGGTGGTCGCTATTCGACCCAAAGCCGACGTCGAGGACTCTTGTTTTATGCCATTCAGAAACGGTTTAAATGGTGCCGCCAGGGAGCATGGCGATCGCTTTAGACCTGAATGAGTCGAGACGATCTGCACCGAACGCAATACGTTCAGACGCCACGAGCGTGCGGACAAAGGCAACACTGTATCGACTCCCAACGCACACCGCGCAGGGTTGCTGATTAGCGTTCCTCACCACACTCTTGGAAGCATTGATCATGAAAACCTTCAGAATCGAGAACTACGAAACCAACAGCGCACAAAACCCTTCAACGCTCGGGTTCAAAACCATGGCGCTTGGCATCTACGGGGCCTATTTTGCGCTCGCCGTCATTTACTTCTGGTTCGGCGGAATGAAGTTCACACACTACGAAGCGGTCGGGCTGGTTCCGCTGGTGAGCAACAGCCCTTTCCTGGGTTGGGTTTATGAGATTTTCAGTGTCGACACCTTCTCCAATCTGCTTGGCGTTCTGGAGGTCTCGATCGGAATACTGATTGCAGGTCGCTTGCTGTCACCGAAGCTTTCTTTGGTAGGTGGCGTGCTCTCTGCCGGACTCTTTTTCACCACCTTGAGCTTCATGTTCTCGACCCCCGGCGTGATCGAACCCGGCCTCGGTTTTCCCGCTATTACGGTCGCTCCAGGTCAGTTTCTACTTAAAGACATCGGGTTACTTGCCGCTTCGATTTTCGTGGCCGGCCATTCTCTGACGGAGCTGGAACGCCGTTGAGCCGATGATCGACCACCCGGGATGGCCCGGAGCAGTTAGATGTTTCAGGCCATCGCTCCATCATCTGAACCTGCCAGGTCTTTAATCCAGTCCCGAGGACTGTAGCCAGTCTTGCGTCGAAACGCGCGCGCAAGTGCCGAAGGACTTTCATAACCGACTTCGGAGGCGATCAGTGTAATCGACCGTCCTTCACGAAGTCGCTTCTGCGCCAGGCTGATACGCCAACTCAGCAGATAATCGGCGGGCGTCTGCCCGATAACGGCCCGGAAATGCACCGCGTAGGCCGCGCGAGACATGTTCGATTCGCTCGCCAGTTCCGCAATTGACCAAGCACGATGAGGTGCGTTGTGAATCTGCACCAAAGAGCGCGACAACCGCGGGTCAGCCAGTCCAGCCATCATTCCAGTACGCAACTGGTTGTGATCAAGCAGATGTCGAAACAACAGGATGACCAGCAGTTCGAATAACCGTCCCAGCGCTGCCTCCCGGCCACAATGTGCACCCGCCGCCTCGCCGAACATCCATTTCAACGTATCGGCCAGCATTGGCAGTTCATCCAGGGACAACACCAGACAATCGGGTAACGAAGCCGACAGCGGGTTATCGACCCCACCCTCAAACTCCATTGACGCACACAACAACTGAGCTCCCTCGGACTCACCGGCAAACAATTGATGCCGGCTGGGGCGCGGCATAAAAATCAGGCTGGGCCGGATCAGCAGCAATTCCTTACGATCGGCTCCCAGTAACGTAACACTGCCAGCCTGTAGCAGATGGATATACCCACGACCGTCAGCGCCGTCGTAAGACGACAAGCCGCACAGTTTGCCACTGTAAAACAGGTTTGCGCGCACGCCGAACTGTGACAACAAGGTAGACAAGCGATCCATGGGCAATCTCTTGGCAGAAATAGACGCCCAGATCATAACACCGCCGGATTGCGCCCCATCGTGACTCAAATGCTGTATTACCTGATGGGCTAAGTTCGATCAATCTTTGCCTGAAGTGACGGCCGCTTAGCGTCGATTACTACCCGTCACGACAGGCAGTAATCGGCCAGGAGCTGACACTCAGATTGCCATTCAGACTGTTTTACACGTTAACCAAGCACCCCAGAACAGGCTGCTGAAAAAACGGGTAGCGTCCCCAAAACCCGCATCATGCAAAAGCTTCTGAACAGCCGCCTCAGAATGTGGAGGGTCAGCGCCTTGAAGAATTTTCCCAAGTTTGACTTTCACTTCATCCGGACTGGCTCCGTGCTGCCGCCAACGTTGCCCCCAAGCGGCGAGGAGTAACGGCTGGCTGGCATAGGCATATTGATTGCCGGCGACAATCAGCGGGCCCCCCGGTTTCAGACGAGCCCGAATGGATCGTAAAATTTCTCCCTTGGCATCATCCCCATCGAGATGATGGAGTACACCGATCAAAGTGGCTGCGTCGTAGGACTCATCTGCGGCCAAGTCTTCAACGTGCCCAAGGTGCACGTCCGTTCTTTCAAGCATGTTGTTGGCGACTAACTGCTGTTTCGCGGTTTCCAGCATCGATTCAGATGGATCAACGGCGATGAAGCGCCAGCCCGGCTCAAGCCTGGCCATCGCGATGATCTCCTGCGCCGTACCGCCAGCGCCGACTACCAGTATTTTTGCAGAGCGCATATTTCCAAGGCTTGCGGCGAGCATGCACGCCACCAAGTCCTGACAGGCGTCATAACCTGCCAGTGCGATACGGCTCTGTCGTCCGTATTCACTAGCCCGAGCATTATCAAACTTTTCAGCAGAGTAAATTGGTGATTTCAAGGCGGTTCTCCATGTCCTTGAATCAACTTAGGCCATAAACAGCGATAATAAAAATTCATTAATTTTATGCATTGCATTCCAACTAGGAATGCCAAAGCACTCAGGATTCGTCCAACGATTCTGTTGAAAAAGTCGGCCATGGTTTCCACGGTAGAAAAGTACGCGCTTGAGATTGAAATCTTTACATTGAGCAGTGGATTCCGGGTTCAGATTTCGCGTAGCAGCGCGCAAAAAAGGTGTTTTCAGCGGTCAGTATCCAGGCCGCTTGGAAGGACCGACTTTTTCAACAGAATCGGTCGGTTGCCGTCCTTCGAGACAAGCAAAAATCGGCCAGAGGCAGACCATCAAAGGCGTTTATACAGCTACGAGTTATTGCTGCGACGCCATGGTGCGCTTTTCAAGCGTCTCGTTTCTATCGAGACACAGCTTGTAGTGGTCTATGTCCGTAGGAGTGTACTGCTTCTCGGCCCTTGCCATTTAAGGTCGGAAGGTGAGTTTACGACTTAGCTCAAAAAGCGGTCCCTTTCCATTTTGTCTTGAGTAGTGCAACTGAAGCTGTTGAGGAACCGCATCCTTCATTATGTAATGATGCGCCGCCTTCTTTCGCTCTATCCAAATTCGACATGCCTTTTAAACGAAAGAAGAAACCCTTTAGCCTTGACTGGAGACCGGCTAATGGGTGTCCCGTTTCATTAGGGTTTTTTTAATTGTCTTTTTGGGCGTTGTAGGTTCGTAGCATTTCCTCTGAACCGTCCCAGTTCGGGGGCGTCTCCCAATTTTTATTTTTCTTTTTTCCAATTATTGCGCCAATAAATGTATTTTCTTCATCATAAAAAATGCGACCGTCCCAACTGGTACTGTCAATAAAGCGCATTGATATTATTGCGTCAGGCGCCATACTTGAAAGCGCATTTATAAGCTCTTCAAATCCCGGCATTACCGATGAAGTTGTGTTTGCAATTTCTTTTTGAGTGGTGAGTTCTTTTTTATAAGCATCGCTAGTTTTTTTTATAATGTAATCGTTTTTAAAAATAAAACTTTCCTCAGTTGATTTTTTTAACAGTTTGGCCGATTTTATCCCGCCGTCTGCGAGATGAAAATTCTGCTGTAACAAATCTAATATATTCATGGTTTACGGGGTCCTTTCAAGAGAACTTCTTGCTCCCCCCAACGATCTTCCGAATACTGCCATGACCACTTATCCCCTTCTTTTGGGGCGCCAATTTTAACTCTCAGAATAAGTCCATCCTCTTTCGCAAATTGCCTGGCGATATCAGGTGATCTTGTCCATGAAGTATAGGGACTGTCTCCCGAGTGTCCTCCATAATTGTGATCGTCAGGATTTACTACGCCATCAATTTTTCCGGGAGTTACCTTTCCGGAAAATGCGTCATTTTCGGCAGGATGGCCCTTATGAACACCGCGATACAGATATCCTTCCTCTGGAGTGCTTGGGAGACGAGGAAGATTCTCGTAGTCCGTTTCGCGAGATTGGTTTGATTGTTTCTCATCAGGACCGTCGCACGGTTCGCAGCTCAACCCTAATGGATCCACCCATCCTGTAGGGTTAGGCACGTACTGGTAATTGTTCAGCCCGCCTGCAAGCTTGATCGGATCCGGCGTCAGATACCGTCCAGTCCCCGGATTGTAGTAGCGATGCCGGTTGTAATGTAAGCCCGTTTCCGCATCGAAGTACTGGCCCTGAAAGCGCAGATGGTTGTCGATTTCTGCAACGTCGAGCGTGGCGAGGTTGCCATAGGCGCGGTATTTCGCCGACCACATGATCTCGCCGCTGTAATCGGTGAGTTCCTGCGGCGTGCCGAGGTGGTCGAGTTGGTAGTAGAACGGCTCAGCTTTGAGCGGTCCTTCACCGTCGAGCATCGCCAAAGGCCGGAAGGAGCCCGGCTCGTAGATGTAGCTGCGATAGCGGTTATTGGCGCTTTCTGCGATGAGGCGTTCGCCTTGCCACAGGAACTCTGTGGTTTGTTGCGCAGTAGTGCGCAACTTCTTGCGCACCTGGCTGGAGGCCTTGTAGGCCTTGGCGGGCTTGTCGCTCAGCGATGCAGTAGGTTTTTTTGCGAAATAACTGCGCAACTTTTTGCGCATAATGGCTATTAGTCATCAGTGGGTGATGATGGTGTAGCCAAGCTGTTGCCGCTGGCCGAGCATTGACTTGATAACGGCTGTCCTGCCGGCTGAAAACTGTCCCAAGCATTCAATTTGCGCCCATTAGCTTTCGAGTAGGAGGACACGGCTCACCGGACTCGAAATCAGCAACCTGCCCTAGATCAAATCACGATCGACAGGGTCGGTCAGTTTTCAATCCGTGCCGAGCCCCTCACCACAGACAGCAATCGGCCCAGAGTGTGTAAAAACGCTTCGCCAAAATTGAAGTGTGCGCGTCTACGTTCGGCACGTCAGCAGATGTAGATTTCGCGTAGAAGCGCGATTTTCAATCCGGTTTTGAGTACCTGTCGCACTGAAAAACGTTTTTACACAGCCTCGGCCAGAAGCTGACACTTAAAAAGCGTCCTGAACGATCAGGTTCTCATGTCATGAAATCATCCTGCTGTCGTACCATCGGCACATCGACAGAACGGAGGTTGATATGGGAAATGGTCAGGGCAAACGAGTCGTTGTCATTGGTGCAGGCATCGTGGGCGCGTCATTGGCGTATCACTTGGCAGGTAAAGGCGCGAATGTCACCTTGGTCGAGGCTGAAGGTATAGCTTGCGGAGTGACTGGCAGCTCATTCGCCTGGATCAATACCGCACACCCCGAACCTGACCCAATTGCGCAACTGCGCGGTTCTGCCATCAAGGAGTACCGCCGGCTCGAAACGCAGCTGCCTGGTCTGAAGATACGATGGACAGGTGCCTTGTCTTACAGCGTGATGGCGAGTGGAGCGCTGCCGATCCCAGGTCCCTGGTGTCTCGATCGCAGATTCTCGACCTTGAACCAAATCTCAAGAACCCTCCCCAGTCTGCTCTATATGCGGCTGAAGAAGGAGCGCTGGACGCAGTACCAGCTACGCATGCGTTGATCGCAGGTGCCCAGGCGTATGGGGCGAATATTCTCACTCAGACGCGAGTGCTCGGTTTTGTAACCCAGAGTGCAACGGTGACCGGAGTCGAAACAACAATAGGCATTATCGATGCCGATATTGTCGTATTGGCAGCCGGGACAGGCATCACGAAGCTGACAGACATGCTTGGAGTGTCCCTGCCTATAGAAGCCTCGCCTGCCATTTTCATCCGTTACAAGTCACAACCCAACCTCGTGCACACCCTCATCTCCAGCCCTGAAATAGAAGTGAGGCAAAGTTCGGATGGTGCATTGCTGGCGGCAGAAGATTACCTGGACGACGCCATGGACAATCAGCCGGCAGCGATAGCGCTTCGAACTGCCAAGACAATACAGAACGAACTCCATGGTGTTGTTTCCATAGATCCGGAAAGGGCTTGTATCGGACTTAGGCCGATGCCTACCGATGGCATCCCCATCATCGGTTATCTACCCAAAGTGGGTGGCGTCTACGTTTGTGCAATGCACCCTGGAATTACTTTGGCGGCGGCAGTGGGACGTCTAGCCAGCGAGGAGATCATCGATGGCAAGACGTCCAGTGCCCTTTGGCCATGCCGGCCCGACCGATTCTTCCAAGCGTAGGGTGATCCTCTTGTGAGACAGCAATCGGCTGTTAGGAGTTAACGGAGTTGATTTTTCTTATCGTGCAGGATGGGTTACCGATTGAAGTCAGGATGATACGAACAGCCATAATCACACCTACTAGAATGGCAGCAAGACCTGACGCTTCTAAAGGTGTTGGCAGCCGGCTATGAAACAACAGGCCGAGTAATGTAGCGAACAGCGATTCAAGGGAGATCAGTTGTCCAGAAAGCACCATGGGAAGGCGACGGGACGCTGCGTTCCAGGCCCAGGCCCCGACGAGTGAGGACATCATCGCAATAACGAGGCCCCAGACGTACAAATGTCCTGCCAGGGAAACACTGAAACCAAGGATTGGCAGCTTGAGAAGGTCGAGCGCCTGCACAACCGGTAACAAGCACACGGTGCCCATTCCGGCACCGGCCATCATGAGGCCTGTCCAGACACCTGACGAATTGGCCGGGAGTTTCTCCAGTGCACTCTGGTTCAGCAAGCTGAATGCGAGCCACAAGACCACGGCGCAGACAGAAAAAATCAACCCCATCAACCACGACCCATGGCCCGCAACGGGTTGATTGATACTGCTGATGTTCGTCAGCACAAGCCCGCCAGTCAAGAATGTCAGCGGTATCATCAGTCTGCGCCATGGAAGCGTTTTTTTCGTGGCGTTGCTGAGCAGTGCCAACAAGACTGGCACCATGCCAATGAACGCTGGAGTCAGCACGGGGCCGCCAAAAATAACACCGGCGGCAATGCAGGTGCTGTACCCGAGATATCCGATCACGCCCAGACCGGCGGCGAGAAATTGCTGATTGCGACGCAGGCACCGTAGCTGGGCGCGACAGAGCACCATGACAACCACGCCCAGCGCACCGGAGATCAGAAACCGGATAACCATCAAGTCATAGATGCTGTAGGCGCCAGTGACGTAAGGGGCTATGAAATTCAGAGCCCAGCTCAGGGTCGCGACCACGGCAAGGATCACTCCGGCGATGATGTTTGAGTGAGCAATGGTCATCAGGCATATCCGCGAGGTATTCAGCTCATGTTGCACAGCGCCAGGGGTATGCTACAAACGAGTTCTCGGTCTTGGATGCATAACGTCTGATTATGAATACGCTTGGGAAGTCATTGCCGCCGCTTGCCAGTTTGCTGCCCTTTGAAGCGGCTGCTCGACTGGAAAGCTTTTCGAAGGCTGCCGATGAATTGCACATCACTCAAGCGGCGATCAGCCGCCAGATCCGTGGGCTTGAAGAAAATCTTGGGTTGAAGCTTTTTTGCCGCCGCAACCGTGCAGTCTTCCTGACGCAGGAGGGGCGTGAGCTAGGGCGCGTGGTGAGCACCGCATTGCAAAGTATCAGCGACAGTGCCGTCACCCTTCGTGAATCACCCCGTAAAAACCGCGTCGTTTTACTGTGTCAGTTGTGCGAAGCGTTCTATTGGTTGATGCCGCGCCTTTCGACGTTCCACCAGCAACACCCGGAAATCGAGATCCAGGTCGCGACATCCACCAGACCGTTGACTGAATTCAATGACCATTTTGATGTGGCCTTACAAAGCACCGGACGCCCCAGCGGCTTGCATGTTCTGGCGTTTACCGCCGCTGATGAAGTGTTTCCAGTGTGCAGTCCTCATTACCTGACTGCCCGACAGTCACTCGGGATCAGTGAACTTCGCCTCCACACGCTTTTACACCATCGCGCCACGCCACCGCACTTGATGGAATGGGATAGCTGGCTGCAGGCATTTGGGCAGACATTGGAGGGTTGTTCTCAGGGCACTTTGTTTGACAGTTACCCCTTGATGCTTCAGGCCGCCGTTGAAGGGCATGGAATTGCAATGGGGTGGCGTCGAACCGCCGGGAGGCTTATTGAAAACGGTACGCTGGTGAGACCTTGCGCAGAAAGTGTCCCTTTACCTAATGCGATATCGGTTTTCAGACTGCAGGGTGGGGAAGACCGGATTGAGGTGCGCGCGCTGATTGAGTGGCTTGCAGAGGAATTACGTAATGAAAGCTAACAGATCAATTCCCCTGTTTATGACGTTTGAGTAACGACCGCTTTTGGCCGAGGCTGTGTAAAAACGTTTTTCAGTGCGACAGGTACTCAAAACCGGATTGAAAATCGCGCTTCTACGCGAAATCTACATCTGCTGACG
>LNAP01010364.1_pt1 | contig 28578 bp, 27 predicted proteins | sample 602601 | NCBI WGS metagenome assembly LNAP01 (sample SAMN02440304, study PRJNA202911) | soil metagenome | biome: Subtropical and temperate rainforests or woodlands; isolation source: soil samples (1 kg each in a 20% v/v slurry with milli Q water) were... ... | reverse complement strand
TTGTCCTTCGGATGCGCCGCCCCTTCGAAATCACAAATCTGCTGCCAATGCGCCGCCACGTCTTCCGGGGAGAACCCCACCCGCGGATCGAAACCGGCGCCGAGGCTGCGTTCCCAGCGCACCTTGCCCATCCAGCCGCCGCCCACTTCGAACAGCCCGGAGGTTTCCTGGCAGTTTTCGCTGGCCAGGTACACCACCAGCGGGCTGACGAGTTCCGGTTTGAGTTGTTCGAACACTTGCGGCGGGATCAGGCCTTCGGTCATGCGGGTGCCCCCGGTGGGGGCGATAGCGTTGACCAGGATGTTGTTCTTGCGACCTTCGATGGCCAGGGTACGGGTCAGGCCGTAGAGGCCGAGTTTGGCCATGCCGTAGTTGGACTGGCCGAAGTTGCCGTAGATGCCCGAGGTGGACGCTGTGAAGATCACTCGCCCGTAGTTTTGCTGGCGCAGGTGCGGCCAGGCGGCGCGGGTGACTTTGTAGGCGCCTTCGACATGGACGCGGTAAACCAGGTCCCAGTCGGCGTCTTCCATTTTGTGGAAGGTCTTGTCCCGCAGGATGCCGGCATTGTTGACCACTACATCGACGCGGCCAAAGGCGTCGAGGGCGTGTTGGACGATTTTGTCGCCGTCGGTGACCGAGTCGTGGTTGGCCTCGGCGGTGCCGCCCGCGTCGCGGATTTCGTTGACCACGCGGTCTGCCGCCGAGGCGTTGGCGCCTTCGCCCTGGGTCGAACCGCCGAGGTCGTTGACCAGTACCTTGGCGCCCTGCTTGGCGAACAGCAGTGCGTGCGCCCGTCCCAGGCCGCCACCCGCACCGGTGATGATCACGACTTTATCTTCGAAACGCACAGACTCATTCATGGGGAACTCCAGCAGGCCAGGACATTGCCTTGGAGTTTCAGGCACGGCGCTACGGGTCACAATGAACAGGGGGGAGGCTGAATGGTGTGCGATAAGGTAGGGGGATGATGAACACGAGGCGGCCTGGCGGCCGACCTGTTGTTTGTCGACCGCGTAGATATCCATTGCTGCGGTAACGGCCACCTATGGCTTCGCGGCGGGTGGGAACCTGTAGGAGCGAGCATGCTCGCGATGGTAGCCAACAATGACGCGGGGAGCCTGACACCCCCAGGTGCTCTCAGGTTTTTCGCGAGCATGCTCGCTCCTACGGGGGTGAGAGCGCCCGGAAAGGCGGCGCCGTGCTCAAGGGCGCCTTCGCCGGCAAGCCGGTTGCTACGAACAAGCCACCTTGAGCGGCGGTGAGGTCGTCCGGTCGCGGAATGCCAGGTAGTGCTTGAGCACCTGGCAGGGCGCCTCGATCTGCGGGTAATGACCGATGTCGCTGAGCAGGACCGTGTCCGGGTTGGGTATCAGCTCACGGTAGCGCGCGATCATGTGGGCACCGGAGATCGGGTCGACCTCGCCATCGATCACCCGCAGCGGCACCTCGCCGCGCTGCATCGCGCCGACCCAACGCTCGCGCTGGGTTCGCCGCTCGGGGATGTAGGCAATCAATTTATGCATGACCCGTGGCCCGTGATTGCTTTCGACGAGGCTCCAGAAATCGTCCATCTGGCTCTCGCTGGGACGAGTTTGCGGGCCGAAGATCTGACGGAAACTCTTTACCAGGCCATCACGGCTAAAAGCACGGCCGATCATCCATCCCAACGGGCTGAGCAGGAGTTTTTGCACCAGCACCGGGCGATGGGTTTCGGGGAACAACCCGCCATTGAGGAATACGCAACTGGCGAGGTCGATGCGCGCTTCGTAATGCCGGGCCAACAGCTCCTGGGCCACGCTGTCGCCGTAGTCATGGGCAAGCAGGTGCAGCGGTTGCTCGACGTTGAGATGAGCCAGCAGCGCCTGCTGCAAATCGGCCTGTTCCAGCAAACTGTACTCGTGATCCACCGGTTTGGCCGAGTCGCCGAATCCGAGCATGTCACAGGCAATTACCCGATAGCGCTGGGCCAGTGGTTGCCAAAGGTAATGCCAGTCCCAACTGGCGCTGGGAAAACCATGGATGAGCAACAACGGCTCACCCTGCCCCGCCGTCCAGTAACGGATAGCTTGGCCATGGAACATGAAAGTCTGGCCGCGCTTGCGCCAGACACTCAGGGGAATCTCGGCGAGTTGCATTAGAGTTTGTACCCCGGGTCCAGTTTATCGAGCTTGCGCAGCAACGCCGGCCAAGCCAGCGCTCCGCCCATTCCTTGAGCACTTTTGGTGACACCGGCGATCATCGCCTTGGCACCCGCCAGAATCTGCGGTTCGATGGCAATCAGTTCAGCCCCTCCGTTCTGCGCCATGACCTGGATGTCGCAGGCACGTTGAAAGATAAACATCATCAGGAAGGTGTCGGCGATGCTGGGGCCACAGGTCAGCAGACCGTGGTTGTGCAACATCAGGAAGTTATTTTCTCCGAGGTCGGCTTGCAGCCGCGCTTTTTCCTCGTGGTTGAGCGCAACACCTTCGTAGGCGTGATACGCCAGGCTGGAAAGGACAAACAGCGACTGTTGGCTGATCGGCAAAATGCCTTGTCGCTGCGCCGACACCGCCACGCCCGAAGCGGTATGGGTATGCAGCACGCACACGACATCGTGACGAACCTCATGCACCGCGCTATGGATGGTGTACCCCGCCGGATTGATCTCGTAGGGGCTGTCCATCAACTTGTTGCCGGACTGATCGACCTTGACCAGGCTCGACGCAGTAATTTCGTGAAACATCAGACCGTATGGGTTGATCAGGAAATCTTCGGTGCCCGGCACCTTGGCGGAGATGTGCGTGAAAATCAGATCATCCCAGCCATGCTGGGCGACCAGGCGATAGCAGGCAGCGAGGTCGACGCGGGCCTGCCACTCGGCAGCGCTGACCTGGTCTTTGACACAGGAGGAGGACGACTGGACGGGGGCTACGCTCACGGCAAGGAACCTCGGTTCTTATTATGGAGTGTTTCCAATGACTACCGAGTCTAGTCACCCTCCGAGCTTCGCGTAGTTGCATTGGCAGCCAGCTTGATGGCCGAGCGAGTCAGCGGCCCGAAGAGTTTGGATCCATGGCCTGGCTGCCGGTGCACCCGCGTTACCGATCAGCCCCGCAGCGCGTCGATCAGTTCCGCCAGCCAAGGCTCGGCATCCGCTTCAGGGGTCACGCTTTCACTGGCGTCCAGGCGCAGCATCGGCAGGATTTCGCGAATGCCCAGCTCACCGAACAACTCCCGCATTAGCTCGCCACCGCCGCAAAAGGTATCGCCATAGCTTGCGTCGCCCAGGCCGATGACGGCCCCTGGCAAGCCTCGCCAGGCGGCGGGCAACTGGTCTCGAATCGTCGAGTACAGGGGTTGCAGGTTGTCCGGTAGCTCGCCCATGCCGGTGGTCGACGTTACCGCCAGCAAGGCTTCGGGAGCGAAGGCCTGAATATCCGCGAGGCTTGCCCGCGGGTTGTGGAAGGTTTCGAAACCGGCGTTTTTCAAAATACTGGCGGCGTGGCGGGCAACTTCTTCAGCCGTGCCGTATACCGAGCCGGAAATGATGGCGACTTTCATCAATCTGATCCTGACGCTGAATAAAAGACCGGGATATTAACAGCACGGTCTGCATTGTTCTTTTAGAATCCCACAGACAACCAACAAGGAAGGGTGTCACCGATGATCAACGCGAAACTGCTGCAGTTGGCGATCAATGCCTCCAACGACGGTATCGTGATTGCTGAGAAAGAAGGCGATCAAGACAAGATCCTGATCTACGTCAACCCGGCCTTCGAACGCCTGACCGGTTACACCAGCGAGGAAATCCTCTACCAGGATTGCCGCTTTCTGCAATCAGGCGACCGTGATCAGGATGCCCTGGCGAAAATTCGTGACGCATTGAACAGTGAAGGCTCCTGCCGGGAAATCCTGCGCAATTATCGCAAGGATGGCACCCCATTCTGGAACGAGCTGTCGCTTTCGACGGTGAAAAATCCGAATGACGGGCAGGTTTATTTTATCGGAGTGCAGAAGGACGTGACCCTGCAGGTCAAGGCGCAGCAGCGAGTGACGCAGCTTGAAGCGCAACTGGCAGAGGTCCAGGCGGAGCTTGCTGCGCTCAAAGCGACGAACGGCAAAAACTAAACAGTGAATTAATTGTCATTAACTACAATCACCAGAGCCTCTGTAACTAAATTTTTCGAGCCTAACCATGCAACGCGACGCGCTCCTGACCCAGGATGAGCTGGATTTTATCCAGACCATGCAACACAACCCGCAACTGAATGTGCGGGATGCGACGTCGAGTCTGCTCGTTAACGGTGGATCGCAGATCCGTGACCTGCTCACGCGCCTGGCCGCGCATGAACAGGTTACCCTTCAAGCCAACTTCGAAAACCAGCAAATGACCTTCCCCCTGCACTTGGTGGAAGATGAGTTTCATGCCATGCACCTGCGCCTGGGCGTGCCGAGTATTTATGAAGGCGGGCCATCGGTCCGGCCGTGGCGACTGGTGCTCGACGAACCGGTTGCGCTGGAAAACGCAAAGGGTCAACCCGGCACCCTGTGGGTGCACGAAGTATCGTTCAAAGGGGTTTTGCTGGAGATTCGCAACAAGACCAAGGCACCCAAGCACTTCGCCCTGTGGTTCAGCCCCTCAGGCTATGAGCGCATCGCCTTGCGCGGGACACTCGAAAAAGAAACCAAACAGGGTTTCTACGCCTATCAGTTGAGCCAGAACGACCTGGACGAAACCGAGCGCCTGCGTCAATTCATTCTGCAACAGCATCGCCTGGCGCATCCAACCCTGCACCTCTGACCTTCAGGTATCCAGGCTGCCGGCCAGAAACTGGCTCAGGCGCTGGCGCATCACCGTACCTTCGTTGCCCAGGCAACCGATCGATGACCCGGCGAGGCTTTCCTGCGCCAGGTCACTGGCATCCCCAGCCAGGAGCAAGGGGCAATCCAGGCTCATCGCCAGGCGATTCAGGCGCCGGGGCAAGTCGGGGGTGGGGACGTGATTGGAAACCAGCACCAGCGCCCTTGGCTTGATCCGCTCGCAGACCAGCGTCAGTTCGTCGAACGGTTGGCCGGTGGTCAGCACCCGCACCCCCATTTGATCGTTGCCGAGGAACAGGGCGGCGATCAGCAACTCAAGCTCGCGACACTGGCCCGCCAAGGCGCTGACGATGACTCGCCGGGGGTGACGGTCACGGATCAACAGCAGGCGCTGTACCACCCGCGAGCGCAGAAAACCATCGAGGAACAGCCACTCGCTGGCCCGGCCGAACGTATCCTGGCGCTGCAGCAATTGCCTCCACAGTGGAAGAATAATGTCCTGGAAAACCACCGGTTGGGAGTAGCTGGAAAAAATCTGCCCGTAGACCTGCTCCAGCCGGATATCGTCAAACGCACTGACCGCGGCTGCAAGCTGTTGCTGCCACTGTGCGTAATCCGCCTGCACCAGATCGCTGGGGATGATGTGAGCCAATACCTGTAGCGGCTCTGCCTTGGCCAGGATCTTGCCGATCTTGCTGACCGCCACACCGCGTTCGATCCAGTTGAGGATGCTTCGGACCCGCTCAATGTCCTGCATCGAATACAGGCGATGCCCGCTTTCGGTGCGAGTGGGCACGATCAGGCCATAACGACGCTCCCATGCGCGAAGCGTGACCGGGTTCACACCGGTCAGGCGCGCCACTTCGCGAATCGGGAAAAGCTCTTCCCGTTCCAGGGAGAGCGCTGGCGACACACCCGGGGCAACGTCGGTCAAGACAGGCATTTATAGGCCTACATCCATGTAATTATCTGGGCCCATTCTACCTCCCCTGCACCTCAATCATTCAAGAAATAGATTGTTACCAAGGTCACCGGCCTGGCAGGGAAATCAGGAATAGTACTTGCTTGCCCCAAAATACAGCCGCCACCACGGCGCTGCGCCTGCGCAACCGAAGACCCGAAACCTGCAGGTTCACGGCTCGTCGCTGGTATAGTTTTGCTCTTACCGCGATGCGAGCCGTTCATGACCTCTTCTGCAGCCCCCATTCTGATCACCGGTGCCGGCCAGCGTGTCGGCCTGCATTGCGCGCAGCGATTGCTCGAGGATGGCCATCGCGTGATTTTCAGTTACCGCAGCGAACGTCCCGGTGTACAAACCCTGCGCGATTTGGGCGCGATCGGGCTGTTCGCGGATTTCTCCAGTGAAGCCGGGATCGTCACCTTCATCAGTCAACTGAAAACCCACACCGACAGCTTGCGGGCAATCATCCATAACGCTTCCGAATGGCTGGCCGAGACGACGGACACCGATGCCGCCGCATTCACCCGCATGTTCAACGTGCACATGCTGGCGCCCTACCTGATCAACTTGCATTGCGCCGACCTGCTCGAACGCTCAAGCCCCGCCGACATTGTGCACATCAGCGATGATGTGACCCGCAAGGGCAGCAGCAAGCACATCGGCTATTGCGCCAGCAAAGCCGGGCTCGACAGCCTGACCCTGTCCTTCGCCGCCCGATACGCGCCCGGCATCAAGGTCAACACGATCGCGCCCGCCCTGCTACTGTTCAATGCCAACGACGATGCCGCCTATCGCGCCAAGGCACTGGCCAAATCCGCGCTGGGCATCGAACCTGGCAGCGAAGTGATCTACCAGAGCTTGCGTTATCTGCTCGATAACCCCTATGTCACCGGCACGACCCTGACCGTCAACGGCGGAAGGCACATCAAATAAGTGTCCCGAGGATCTTCCATGACGCTTTCCCTACATCAGAACTGCCTGTCACAGAGCTATCGCGAGATCCTCATCGGTCTCGGTGAAAACCCCGAGCGCGAAGGCCTGCGTGACACCCCGCTGCGCGCCGCCAAGGCCATGCAGTACCTGTGTCACGGTTACGAGCAAAGTGTCGAGGAAATCATCAACGGCGCCCTGTTCGCCTCCGACAACGATGAAATGGTGATCGTCGACAACATCGAACTCTATTCCCTCTGCGAACATCACCTGCTGCCCTTCATCGGCAAGGCGCATGTGGCTTATATTCCCACGGGCAAGGTGCTGGGCCTGTCGAAGATTGCGCGGTTGGTGGACATGTTCGCCCGTCGCCTGCAGATCCAGGAAAACCTCACCCGGCAAATCGCCGACGCCGTGCAACAGGTAACCGGCGCGGCAGGCGTTGCCGTGGTCATCGAAGCACAGCACATGTGCATGATGATGCGCGGCGTCGAGAAACAGAATTCGGTGATGCTCGGCGCCTTCCGCGAGTCGAGCAATACCCGCCAGGAGTTCCTGCAATTGATTGGACGGAGCAAGTAGCAATGCCACAACTTCAACCAGGCATGGCGCGCATCCGGGTCAAGGACCTGTGCCTGCGCACCTACATTGGCATCAACGAAGACGAGATCCTCAACAAGCAGGATGTGTTGATCAACCTGACCATCCTCTATGCAGCCCAGGAAGCGGTGCGCGACAACGATATCGATCACGCGCTGAACTACCGCACCATCACCAAGGCGATCATCGCCCACGTGGAAGGCAATCGCTTTGCCCTGCTCGAACGCCTGACCCAGGAGCTGCTGGACCTGGTCATGGCCAACGCGTCGGTGCTGTACGCCGAGGTCGAAGTCGACAAGCCCCACGCCTTGCGATTCGCCGAGTCGGTGTCGATAACGCTTGCAGCGAGCCGCTAGCTACAAGCTTCAAGCAGCAAGCTGTAAACTTCGACTCACCGCCATCCATCTTGCAGCTTGAAGCTGTCTCAGAGAGACCTATGACCGATCAAGAACGCCTTGAGCTCGAAGCCGCCGCCTTCCGCCGGCTGGTGGCCCACCTGGACAGCCGCAAGGATGTGCAGAACATCGACCTGATGAACCTCTCGGGCTTCTGTCGCAACTGCCTGTCCAAGTGGTACAAGGCAGCGGCCGATGAACGCCAGATCGAGGTCAGCCTCGATCAAGCCCGCGAAGTGGTCTACGGCATGCCGTACGCCGAGTGGAAAGCCCAATATCAGCAAGAAGCCAGCGCCGAACAACAAGCGGCGTTCGCCAAAGGAAAACCCAATGAGTGATTTGAACACCCTGCGCGCCAGCCTCAAGAGTGGCGAACACGCTTTCGCCGATACGCTGGCATTCATTGCCGCCGGCTACGATTACCAGCCCCAGGCCTTCACCAATGGCGGCGTGGAAAACGCCGCCGGGCAGAACGAAGGTTCGTGCAAGACGCTGGGCCTGGCCCTGCTGGAAGGCCTGAGCGATGAAGAAGCGCTGCTGGCGTTCGGCGAGCATTACCGCTCGGTGGTTGCCACGCCTGAGGGCAGTGACCACGCCAACATTCGCGCGTTGATCGAGCATGGCCTGGCCGGTGTGAAATTCACCCGACGGCCGCTGACCCGCCGCTGATTCAGACGCAAAAGATCGCAGCCTGCGGCAGCTCCTACAGGATCTAGTTCATTCGCAACATGGCGGTGCGCCCGTAGGAGCTGCCGAAGGCTGCGATCTTTTGATCTTTTGCACATCCCGACTTTAAAGATTAACCCGGCGACTTTATTTCGTTTGCCGGGCACCGCTGCTCCCGGCTTAGATAAAAACAATCTTCCTTCTTCCGAGCCGGTCAGCCATGCGCAGCGAAACCATCAGCCAGTCGATCAATATCGTCCACCCTGTCACGCTCAGCCACGGCAAAAATGCCGAGGTCTGGGACACCGACGGCAAACGTTACATCGACTTTGTCGGCGGCATCGGCGTACTGAATCTCGGTCACTGCCATCCCCGTATCGTCGAAGCCATTCGCGAACAGGCCACGCGGCTGACCCACTACGCCTTCAACGCCGCGCCCCATACCCCCTACCTTGAGCTCATGGATCGCCTGGCGGCGTTCATTCCGGTGGATTACCCGGTCAGCGGCATGCTCACCAACAGCGGCGCCGAAGCAGCGGAGAATGCACTGAAGATCGTCCGTGGCGCGACTGGTCGCACAGCCGTGATTGCCTTCGATGGCGCCTTTCATGGCCGCACGCTGGCCACTCTCAACCTCAACGGCAAGGTTGCCCCCTACAAACAGAAAGTCGGCGTGTTGCCGGGGCCGGTGTATCACTTGCCGTTCCCCAGCCGGGACAACGGCGTGACCTGTGTCGAGGCGCTCAAGGCCATGGAGCGCCTGTTCAGCGTCGAGATCGACGTCGAGGACGTGGCCTGCTTTATCGTCGAACCCGTGCAGGGCGAAGCGGGTTTCCTGGCCATGGATGTCGAGTTCGCCCAGGCGCTGCGCACGTTTTGCGACGAAAAAGGCATCGTACTGATTGCCGATGAAATCCAGTCTGGTTTTGGCCGCACTGGCCAGCGGTTTGCGTTCTCGCGCCTGGGCATCGAACCGGACCTGATCCTGTTGGGCAAAAGCATTGCCGGCGGCATGCCGCTGGGTGCGGTGGTCGGGCGTAAGTCGCTGCTGGATAACTTGCCCAAGGGTGGGCTTGGCGGTACATATTCCGGCAACCCGATCGCCTGTGCCGCAGCGCTCGCGACCCTGGATGAAATGACGGACGCCAATCTGCGAGCCTGGGGCTCACAACAGGAGGAAGCGATAGTCAGTCGCGTTGAAACCTGGCACGCGAACAAGCTGTCGCCGTACCTGGGTCGCCTGACCGGCGTGGGCACGATGCGCGGCATTGAGCTGATCAAGACCGACGGCACACCCGCTTCGGCGCAGTTGACGCAACTGCTGGCCCTGGCCCGGGACGCCGGGTTGTTGCTGATGCCCAGCGGAAAATCGCGGCACATCATTCGGCTGTTGGCGCCGTTGACGATTGAAGCGGCTGTGCTTGAAGAAGGCCTCGACATCCTTGAGGCGTGCCTGCAGAAGTTAACCTGAACATACGGTCCCCTGTAGGAGCTGCCGAAGGCTGCGATCTTTTGATCTTGCTTTGTATAAGATCAAGATCAAAAGATCGCAGCCTTCGGCAGCTCCTACAGGGGGGCATTTGTGTTGCCCACAAAAAAACCGGCAGAAGCCGGTTTTTTCTTTTCTACAGGATCAAGCGTTCTGCAGGTTGTCCAGGTAACGCTCGGCATCCAGTGCCGCCATGCAACCGGCGCCAGCGGAGGTGATCGCCTGGCGGTAGACGTGGTCAGCCACGTCACCGGCGGCGAAGATGCCTTCGAGGTTGGTCGCAGTGGCGTTGCCGTCACGGCCGCCGTGTACGACCAGGTAGCCGTCTTTCAGCGTCAACTGCCCTTCGAACAACGAAGTGTTCGGGGTGTGGCCGATGGCGATGAACACGCCATCGACTTTCACTTCGTCGAAGCTGCCGTCGTTGTTCTTCAGGCGGGCACCGGTCACGCCCATGTTGTCGCCCAGGACTTCGTCCAGGGTCGCGTTCAGCTTCAGGATGATCTTGCCTTCGGCCACGCGAGCGTTGAGCTTGTCGATCAGGATCTTCTCGGCGCGGAAGGTTTCGCGACGATGGATCAGGGTCACGGTGCTGGCGATGTTGGCCAGGTACAGGGCTTCTTCGACAGCGGTGTTACCGCCACCGACCACAGCCACGGGCTTGTTGCGGTAGAAGAAACCGTCGCAGGTCGCGCAGGCCGAAACGCCTTTGCCCATGAACGCTTCTTCCGATGGCAGGCCCAGGTAGCGAGCGCTGGCGCCGGTGGCAATGATCAGGGCGTCGCAGGTGTAGGTCGCGCTGTCGCCGGTCAGGGTGTAAGGCTTGGCGGCGAGGTCCACGGCATTGATGTGATCGAAAACGATCTCGGTTTCAAAGCGCTCGGCGTGCTCACGCATCCGCTCCATCAACGCCGGGCCGGTCAGGCCGTGGACATCACCCGGCCAGTTGTCGACTTCAGTGGTGGTGGTCAGTTGACCGCCGGCCTGCATGCCGGTGATCAAAAGTGGCTTGAGGTTGGCACGGGCGGCATAGACGGCGGCGCTGTAACCGGCAGGGCCGGAACCGAGAATAATCACTCGCGAATGACGAACTTCAGACATGACCTGCTCCTGTTGACCGGCCCGGAATACCTGGCGCGGAACGCCGGCTGACCGGCGGGAATAAAAAAGGACGGGGAAGGCTTGAACTCGACAGTCCTGTAAAAAGATTGGGTGCAGCGTATCGAGGGGGCGAAGATTAAGGAAATACGGTTTAACAATCCAGCTCATAGGTGGTCTCTATCCCCACAGAGTGTTTCCCAGGACGCCTTTGTTACAGTTAATGTCGATGTCGCTGTCGCGCTTTCGCCGGTCAGGCAAAGCCGGTAAGGTCGGCGCGTTTCCCACTGCCCGGAGCCTGTTATGCCCGCCCCCGTTCTGTCCGGCCCGCAATACTTGCGCGAAGGCCTCAAGCTGGTCCTGAGCCCCAGTTTGCGTTTGTTCGTATTGTTACCGCTGGCAATCAACCTGGTGCTGTTCGTCGGATTGATCTACCTGGCCGGCCATCAGTTCAGCCTGTGGGTCGATACACTGATGCCGTCCCTGCCCGAGTGGCTGAGTTTTCTCAGTTACATCCTGTGGCCGATTTTCGTCGTGCTGGTGGTGTTGATGGTGTTCTTCACCTTCACCATGCTGGCCAACGTCATCGCTGCGCCGTTCAATGGTTTTCTCGCAGAGAAAGTCGAAGTGGTGGTGCGCGGCACCGACGACTTCCCGGCCTTCAGCTGGGGTGAGCTGATCGCCATGATCCCCCGTACCCTCGCACGGGAAATGCGCAAGCTCGGGTATTTCCTGCCCCGGGCGCTCGGGTTGTTCATTCTTTCGTTCATCCCGGTGGTGAACATCATCGCGGCACCGCTGTGGCTGGTGTTCGGCGTGTGGATGATGGCGATCCAGTACATCGACTACCCGGCGGACAACCACAAGCTTGGGTGGAACGAGATGCTCGCCTGGCTGCGCGAAAAGCGCTGGCAGAGCATGAGTTTCGGCGGGAGTGTTTACCTGGTGTTGCGTCAACATCCTGATGATGCCGGCGGCGGTGGCCGGGGCGACTTTGTTCTGGGTGCGCGAGCGTGGGGCGGAGAATCTGGTGACCCAACGCTAGATCGGTCACAAATCCATCATCTCGTCGTCACAACGCCGACATGGCCTCAGCCGACACTGGGGCCATGACGACAGCCCTGCATATCACCCTGATCACCGAAACCTTCCCTCCGGAAATCAATGGCGTGGCCAATACCCTTGGCCGCCTGTGCGACGGTTTGCGCGCGCGCGGGCACCAGGTGGAATTGGTGCGACCACGCCAGGGTTGCGATCAATCGGCGAGCAGTGACGATGAGTTGTTGCTGTGCCGGGGCTGGCCGCTGCCGGGCTATCCCGGATTGCAATGGGGGCAGTCGTCGATGCACAAGCTGCTGCGGCGCTGGAAGCGTCATCGCCCGGATGTGCTGTACATCGCCACCGAGGGTCCTTTGGGATTGTCGGCATTGCGCGCGGCACGACGCCTGGGTATTTCAGTGGTGAGCGGCTTTCACACCAACTTCCAGCAGTACTCCAGCCAGTATGGATTCGGCATGCTGACTCGATTGCTGACCCATTACCTGCGTTGGTTCCACAATCGCTCGAACCTGACGCTGGTGCCCAGTGTCAGCCAGCGCATGGAGCTGGAACGTCGGCATTTCGAGCGCCTGGCATTGCTGTCCCGCGGCGTCGACAGCCAGCTGTTTCACCCAAGCAAACGCTTGAATGCGCTGCGTGAGCAATGGGGGCTGGGCGAGAAGGACATTGCCGTTATCCATGTAGGCCGTTTGGCACCGGAGAAAAACCTCGGTTTGCTCAAACGCTGTTTCGACACGCTCAAGGCCACTTATCCACAGCGCACTCTAAAACTGATCGTGGTGGGCGATGGCCCGCAACGGCAGCTGATGGAAAGCGAGTTACCCGAGGCGATTTTCTGCGGGACACAACGCGGTGAAGCCCTGGCCAGTCACTATGCGTCCGGGGATGTGTTTCTGTTCCCAAGCCTGACCGAGACCTTCGGCAATGTGGTGCTTGAGGCATTGGCCTCTGGACTGGGGGTGGTGGCTTACGACCAGGCGGCAGCGGCGCAGCATATTCGTCATGGCTACAACGGCGTGCTGGCGATGCCGGGGGATGAAGCGGCATTTTGTGATGCCGCGACGTGGTTGCTGGAGAAGCGCGAAACCTTGCGCTGTGTGCGGCTCAATGCGCGCCAGCATGCCAGTCGGCAAGGGTGGGCGGCGATTGTCGAGCAATTCGAGGGGCAGTTGCGGGGGGCCTGTGTTGGGGAGGTGGTGGTGCCGAATGCACCGACTCTGCCCTGAGATATTGGGTGCCATTCAGTCAGTCTTCGCGAGCAGGCTCGCTCCCACAGGTTTTGTGTACAACGCATAACCACTGTGGGAGCGAGCCTGCTCGTGAAAGCATTCTTCCAGACGCCGCTTAAACCAGCGTCATCAACGCCTCACGACTGAACGGCAGGATGTCTTCCTCGCGACCGTCACGTACTTTCTGCGCCCAGTCGGGGTCCACCAACAGTGCACGGCCGACCGCCACCAGATCGAACTCGTCGTTGTTCAGGCGCTCCAGCAGTTTTTCCAGGCTGGCCGGCTGCGCCACCTTGTCGGTGTTGACCATGAACTGCAGGAACTCACCGTCCAGGCCTACGCTGCCTACGGTGATGGTCGGCTTGCCAGTGAGCTTGCGGGCCCAGCCCGCCAGGTTCAGCTCGGAACCGTCGAACTCCGGCTCCCAGAAACGGCGTGTCGAACAGTGGAAAATATCCACCCCGGCATCGGACAATGGCTTGAGGAATTCGCCCAACGCCTCAGGTGTTTGCACCAGGCGCGCGGTGTAGTCCTGCTGCTTCCACTGGGAGAAACGGAAGATGATCGGGAAACCTTCGCCGACCGCTGCACGCGTGGCCTGAATCAATTCAATGGCGAAACGCGAACGGTTGGCCAGGCTACCGCCGTATTCGTCGGTGCGCTGGTTGCTGCCTTCCCAGAAGAACTGGTCGATCAGGTAGCCGTGGGCACCATGGATTTCCACGCCGTCCATGCCAATGCCCTGGGCATCCTTTGCCGCCTGGGCGAACGCGGCGATCACGTCCTGAATGTCCTGCTTGGTCATACCGTGAACCACGACCTGACCGTCCTTCACTTTTTCCGACGGACCATAACCCGGCACGCTGGCGTCCGGCTCGGTGCCAATACGGCGCACACTGCCGACGTGCCACAGTTGCGGAACGATCTTGCCACCCTCGGCATGCACCGCATCGACGACTTTTTTCCAGCCCGTCAGCGCCGCTTCGCCGTAGAACTGCGGAACGTTCGGGTAGCCGTTGGAAGCCTTGTGCCCGACAGTGGTGCCTTCGGTGATGATCAAGCCCACGCCGGCCGCAGCGCGACGGCGGTAATACTCGATCACTTTGGAATTCGGTACGCCGCCTGGCGAAAACGAGCGGGTCATCGGCGCCATGACGACGCGGGTCGGCAGTTCGAGGGTGCCGAGGTGGAACGGTTTGAACAAGGCTTTGACGGGCATGGGGACGCTCCACGGGAATAGACTTTATGACGGCTATAATATGGAGGCTTGCACGCGCTGAACAGCACTATTGATATGGGTGATTAAACATCAGAAGGGGGGATGTTGTAGGAGCCGGCTTGCTGGCGATGGACACGAAAACACCGCGTGGTGTCAGGCAATGCGCGTCATCGTTGACGACCATCACCAGCAGGCCGGCTCCTACGAAGGGGTATGTCAGGCCAAGGCTTTTTCGATTGCCTGAACCACACTCGGATCATCCGGCGCCGTACGCGGTGAAAACCGCGCCAGCACACGACCATCTTTACCCAGCAGGAACTTCTCGAAGTTCCAGGTGATGTCACCAGGAAACTCCGCGCCCTCGCCTGCCAGCAACTTGTACAGCTGGTGACGCTCGTGACCGTTGACTTCCAGCTTGCTGGACAACGGAAAGGTCACGCCATAGTTGAGGCTGCAGAAGTTCTTTATTTCCTGCTCGGTACCGGGTTCCTGACCGGCAAACTGGTTGCATGGCAAGCCCAGCACGCTGAAGCCTTTACCTTTGTATTGCTGGTAGAGGTTTTCCAGCGCCGCGTACTGTGGCGTCAAGCCACATTTGGAGGCCACGTTGACCACCAGCACGACTTGCCCCTTGAAAGGTGCCAGAGGCAGCACCTGGCCATCCAGGGCTGTCAAATTAAGTTCGTGAAAAGCACTCATGACGTACTCCAGATTCCCGTGTTCTTCTCGAAACAGCCACTTGGTGGTGTCGCCTGGAACAGCCGCAGACTAAAAAGGCGCCCTCGGGGCGCCTCTCCAGCTATCTGAGCTTAGCGCAGAAATCAGTGGTGATGGCCACCTTCGCCATGGACGTGGCCATGAGCGATTTCTTCCTGGCTGGCATCACGAATGTTGATGATCTTGACCTGGAAATTCAGGCGCTGACCCGCCAATGGGTGGTTGCCGTCTACGGTGACGTCGTCGCCGTCCAGATCGCGGATGGTCACGATCTGCATTTGGCCGTCCGGAGCGGAAGCATGGAACTGCATGCCCACTTCCAGCTCGTCGACACCTTCGAACATGCTGCGGCTCAGGGTGCTGACCAGTTCGGCAGCGTACTCGCCATAGGCATCTTCCGGTTCAACGGCTACGGTCAGCTCGTCGCCGACTGCTTTGCCTTCCAGCGCCTTTTCCAGGCCCGGGATGATGTTGCCTGCGCCTTGCAGGTAGACCAGCGGCGCGCCGCCGGCCTCACCAGCGTCGTTGGTCAGGGTATAGTCGATGGAGACAGCCTTATTGGCGGCGATCAGCATGGGGCGAGACCTTTTGCATAAGAATATAGAAAGACCCAGTTTAGCGAAGCAATCGCCCGAAAGCGAACACAACCCGGACAGACGGGGTGCGACGATCACAGGCTTCCATCAGGACGAGGACGGCCACTGGGTGGCCGAGCTTTCGTGCGGCCATACCCAACACCTGCGCCATCAGCCACCCTGGCAATCGCGGGCCTGGGTCATGGACCCTGCGCAGCGCCAGGAAAAAATAGGCCAGCCCTTTGATTGCGGTTGGTGCGCACAAGGCTCGGTTAGCGATAACCTTGGCGACTGAATTTCGGTAGTTGGCCAGTTATAGGCCGGCACCATTGCCATGCACCTTTAGAGAATCCGCATGCAAACTTTTTTTATCGCACCCACCGATTTTGGCGTGGGCCTGACCTCCATCAGCCTCGGGCTGGTGCGCACTCTCGAGCGGGCCGGCCTCAAGGTTGGCTTTTTCAAGCCGATTGCCCAGCCCCATCCAGGTGACACCGGCCCTGAACGCTCCACCGAGCTGGTGGCGCGCACCCACGGCCTGAAACCGCCAAAACCCTTGGGCCTGGCCCATGTCGAGCGCATGCTCGGCGACGGCCAGCTCGATGAGTTGCTGGAAGAAATCATCACCCTTTATCAGCAGGCCGCCATCGGCAAGGATGTGTTGATCGTCGAAGGCATGGTCCCGACCCGCAGCGCCAGCTATGCCGCGCGGGTCAACTTGCACCTGGCCAAGAGCCTCGATGCCGAGGTGATCCTGGTTTCGGCACCGGAAAACGAAGTACTGACCGAATTGTCTGGCCGAGTGGAACTGCAAGCGCAATTGTTCGGCGGCCCCAAGGATCCGAAAGTCCTCGGCGTGATCCTCAACAAGGTCAAGACCGAGGAAAGCATGGAGGCCTTCGCCGCACGCCTGAACGAACACTCGCCGCTGTTGCGCAGTGGCGACTTCCGTCTGCTCGGTTGTATTCCATATCAGCCGGAACTGAATGCGCCGCGCACGCGAGACGTGGCGGACTTGATGGGCGCACAGGTGCTCAACGCCGGCGACTACGAAACCCGGCGCATGACCAAGATCATCATTTGCGCGCGTACCATGCGCAACACCGTGGAACTGCTCAAGCCCGGCGTGTTGGTGGTAACCCCGGGCGATCGTGACGACATCATCCTCGCCGTGAGCCTCGCGGCCATGAACGGCGTACCCCTGGCCGGCCTGTTGTTGACCAGCGACACCCTGCCCGACCCGCGCATCATGGACTTGTGTCGCGGCGCCCTGCAGGCGGGCTTGCCCGTGTTGTCGGTGAGCACCGGGTCCTATGACACCGCCAACCAGCTCAATGGCTTGAACAAGGAAATCCCGATCGACGACCGCGAGCGCGCAGAAATCATCACCGATTTCGTCGCCAGCCACCTGGACGCCAACTGGCTGCACCAGCGTTGCGGTACGCCTCGGGAAATGCGCCTGTCGCCAGCGGTGTTCCGTTATCAATTGATCCAGCGCGCCCAGTCCGCCAACAAGCGCATCGTCCTGCCGGAAGGCAGCGAACCGCTGACCGTACAAGCCGCCGCCATCTGCCAGGCCCGAGGCATTGCGCGATGCGTATTGCTGGCCAAGCCTGCAGATGTCGAAGCGGTGGCCCGCGCGCAAGGCATCGAACTGCCGCCGGGGTTGGAAATTCTCGACCCTGACCTGATTCGCGAACGCTACGTCGAGCCGATGGTCGCCCTGCGCAAGAGCAAAAGCCTCAACGCCCCGATGGCCGAGCAACAACTGGAAGACACCGTGGTGATCGGCACCATGATGCTGGCGCTGGATGAAGTCGACGGCCTCGTATCGGGCGTCATTCACTCCACCGCCAATACCATCCGCCCGGCACTGCAACTGATCAAGACCGCACCGGGCTGCACCTTGGTGTCGTCGGTGTTCTTCATGCTGTTTCCCGAAGAAGTGCTGGTCTATGGCGACTGCGTGATGAACCCGCACCCGAGCGCCGTCGAACTGGCCGAGATTGCCCTGCAAAGCGCCGACTCGGCGGCGGCATTCGGCATCACTCCGCGTGTGGCGATGATCAGTTATTCCAGCGGTGAATCAGCCAGTGGCGAGGAAGTCGAGAAAGTACGCGAGGCGACGTTGCTTGCCCATGAACAACAAAACTCGTTGCTGATCGACGGCCCGTTGCAGTATGACGCCGCCGCCAACGAAACCGTGGCCCGGCAACTGGCACCGAACAGCCAGGTGGCCGGTCGCGCCACTGTGTTCGTATTCCCCGACCTGAACACCGGCAACACCACCCACAAAGCCGTACAGCGCAGCGCCGACTGCGTCAGCCTCGGCCCGATGCTGCAGGGACTGCGCAAACCGGTGAACGATCTGCCGCGCGGCGCGCAGGTCGACGACATCGTCTACACGATTGCCCTGACCGCGATTCAGGCGGCCAACCGACCTATGGATGTGTAAATGCTGGATTTTCTACCTGCCCCGGCGCGCGGCGTGATCGCCGCGCTGCTGCTGGCGCTGAACACGATTTTGCTGTGCTCGTTCCTGTTCTGTGTGGCGCTGATCAAGGTCCTGCCGTTCGCATTCACCCAACGCATTGCACACTGGTTGATGAGCCATACCCACGAAGCCTGGATCAGCGTCAATAAAGGCTGGATGAACCTGGTCCGTCGCACGCGCTGGCACGTCAGCGGCCTGCAAGGCCTGGACTATCAACACTCGTACCTGGTCACCAGCAATCACCAGAGCTGGGTCGACATCCTGGTGCTGCAATATGTGCTCAATCGACGTATCCAGCCGCTGAAGTTCTTTCTCAAGCAGGAGTTGATCTGGGTACCGGTGATCGGCCTGGCCTGGTGGGCACTGGGCTTTCCGTTCATGAAGCGCTACTCCAAGGCCTACCTGGAAAAGCACCCGGAGAAGAAAGGCAAGGACCTGGAAACCACGCGCAAGACTTGTGCGAAGTTTCGCAACAACCCGGTGGGTATTTTCAATTTCGTTGAAGGCACGCGCTTCACCGAAGGCAAGCATGCCCAGCAGAAATCGCCGTTCAAGTACCTGCTGAAACCCAAGGCCGGTGGGATTGCGTTTGTGCTAGATGCCATGGGTGAACAACTGGAATCCATCGTCAACGTGACGATCCATTATCCAGCCGGGCGCCCGGGTTTCTGGGATTTGCTGTGCGGGAATGTTGCGGATGTGGTGGTGCACTTTGAAGAGCTGAAGATTCCGCCGCAGTTCATAGGCAAGAACTACGACCAGGACGGTGAGTATCGCCTGCAGTTCCAGGGCTGGATCAACCAGATGTGGCAGGACAAGGATGCTCTGCTTGCGCAGATGCACCGCGAGTATCCATCGAAGTAGTTCGGTGAATGTTCTGCCCTCTTCGCGAGCAGGCTCGCTCCCACAAGGTTAATGTTCACCGAAGATCAACTGTGGGAGCGAGCCTGCTCGCGAAGGGGGCCTCCCAGAAATAAAAAACCCGCCGATGATCACTCATCGGCGGTTTTTTTATTTGCGGCCAGCGCTTAGATCGCGCCGCGCTTGCGCAGCAATTCCAGCACCTGCTTCACGCCGTCTTCCAGCGACACGGACTGGGTGTCGATCACCAGATCGGCATCCAGCGGCACGTCGTACGGGAAGGACTCGCCCGGGATGTTGTCCCCGGCCGCCGCGTACAGGCCCTGCGGGTCACGTTCGGCACAGACCGTCGGCGAGGCCTGGACGTAGACCGTCAGCAGGCGTTCTTTGCCGATCAGCTCCCGAGCCTGTTCACGACCTTCGGCACTCGGAGCAACGAACGCTGCCAGGGTCAGCAGACCGGCTTCGTTGAACTGACGCGCCACGTGCGCGGCACGACGCCAGTTCTCGGTGCGCCCGGCGCGATCCTGCGGCAGACCTTTGTTCAGGTCGTGACGCAGGTTCTGGCCATCGAGCACGTACACCGCACGACCCAGGTCGAACAGTTTGCGCTCGACTGCATAAGCCAGGGTGCTTTTGCCCGCGCCCGACAAGCCACTGAACAGCACGGTGGCGGGTTGCTGGCCAAAGCGCTGCGCGCGCTCTTCGGTAGCGACATGGGCCAGCTTGCCGTGGTGGGTGCTGGTGCCATGCGCCAACGGCTGCGCGACGATCATGCCGGCACCGACGGTGCCGTTGGTCAGGCGGTCGATAATGATAAATGCACCGGTGGTGCGGTTGCTGTCGTAACCGTCGAGGGCGATCGGCGCGTCGAGCGCGATCTTGACCTTGCCGATTTCGTTCAGCTGCAGCGCACTGGCCGGGCCTTCTTCCAGGGTGTTCACGTCCACCTTGTTGACGATGCTGGCGATGGAGCCCGGCACGTAACTGGTGGCGCGCTTGATGTCGTATTTCTTGCCCGGCAGCATCGGCTCTTCAGCCATCCACACCAGCATCGCTTCGAAGCTGTCGGTGACTGGCGGCACGTTGTCGGCATGCACCAACAGGTCGCCACGGGAGATGTCAATCTCGTCTTCCATGGTCAGGGTTACCGCCTGACCTGGACCTGCGTGCTCCAGTTCACCTTCGAAGGTGACGATGGATTTCACGCGGCTACTCTTGCCCGACGGCAGCACCACGACTTCGTCGCCCTTCTTGACGATGCCGCTGGCCAGGGTGCCGGCGAAACCGCGGAAGTTCAGGTTTGGACGGTTGACGTATTGCACCGGGAAACGCAGGTCGGTGAAGTTGCGGTCGCCCGCCACTTCCACGGTCTCGAGGATTTCCATCAGCGACTGGCCGGTGTACCACGGCGAGCGCTCGGATTTGTTCACCACGTTGTCGCCTTTGAGCGCAGACATCGGCACGAAGTGGGGCTTCATCTTCAAGCCTTCGGCGAACTGCAGGTAGTCAGCCTTGATCGACTCGAACACGCCCTGGTCGAAGTCCTTGAGGTCCATCTTGTTGATGGCAACGACGATATGCTTGATGCCCAGCAACGAGGCGATGAAGCTGTGGCGACGGGTCTGGGTCTGCACGCCGTAGCGGGCGTCGACCAGGATGATCGCCAGGTCACAGGTGGAGGCACCGGTGGCCATGTTGCGGGTGTACTGCTCATGGCCGGGGGTGTCGGCAATGATGAATTTGCGTTTGGCGGTGGAGAAATAGCGGTACGCGACATCGATGGTGATGCCTTGCTCACGCTCGGCCTGCAGGCCATCGACCAGCAGTGCCAGGTCGATGTCTTCACCGGTGGTGCCGACTTTTTTCGAGTCGCGGGTAATCGCTTCAAGGTGATCTTCGTAGATCATCTTGGAGTCGTGCAGCAGGCGCCCGATCAGGGTGCTCTTGCCGTCGTCGACGTTACCGCAGGTCAAAAAGCGCAGCAGCTCTTTACGTTCGTGCTGGCCCAGGTAGGCGAGGATGTCCTCGCTGATCAAATCAGATGCGTGCGACATGACAGCCCCTTAGAAATAACCTTGACGTTTTTTGTCTTCCATCGAGCCTGATGACACGGCCCTGGCGCTCGGAAGTTCGCGTCAGGAGCATTTCCTGAATGATGTCCGTGAGGCTTTCGGCCTCGGACTCCACCGCGCCCGTCAACGGATAGCAGCCAAGGGTACGGAACCGCACTTTCTTCTTGACGATGCGCGCTTTGTCTTCATCGCTCAGGTGTTCGAGGATGCGCTCGTCGTCGATCATGATCAGGGTGCCGTTCTTCTCGATGACTTCACGCTCGGCGGCGAAGTACAGCGGGACGATCGGGATGCCTTCCAGATAGATGTACTGCCAGATGTCCAGCTCGGTCCAGTTCGACAACGGGAATACGCGGATGGATTCGCCCTTGTTGACCTTGCCGTTGTAGACGTTCCACAGCTCGGGGCGCTGGTTTTTCGGGTCCCAGCGGTGCTTGCTGTCGCGGAACGAGTACACACGCTCTTTGGCGCGGGACTTCTCTTCGTCGCGGCGCGCACCACCGAAGGCGGCGTCGAAACCATATTTGTCCAAGGCCTGCTTCAGGCCTTCGGTCTTCATGATGTCGGTATGCTTGGCACTGCCGTGGGTGAACGGATTGATGCCTTGTGCCACGCCGTCGGGGTTCACATGGGTGATCAGGTCCAGGCCCAGCTCGGCGACCATCTTGTCGCGGAACCTGTACATCTCCTGGAATTTCCACCGGGTGTCGACGTGCATCACCGGGAACGGCAGCTTGCCGGGGAAGAACGCCTTGCGTGCCAGGTGCAGCATCACGGCGGAGTCTTTACCGATGGAGTAGGTTGTCGAACTCGGCGGCCACCTCGCGGATGATGTGGATGCTTTCCGCCTCCAGCTGTTTCAGATGCGTCAGTTTGTCGACCATGGCTACTCACGAAAACATTCTTATGAACGGCCAGCGGGCCGTGTTCGAGCGGGGAATCCTAGCACAGCGCCCCCTTCTAATGAGGACGCGAACTAGATCGAAAGAGCATATGAATATGCCCGCCTGTTTGGGCGTTCATTGGCGAACTCATCTCTGTAGGAGCTGCCGCAGGCTGCGATCTTTTGATCTTGATCTTGAAAAAGCAAAATCAAAAGATCGCAGCCTGCGGCAGCTCCTACAGGGGGGCCTCTCAGATCGGGTTCGGGCAATCGATGAAGATGTGCTCAAGGGCAAACCGTTTCGCCAGGTAATCACCCAGCGCCTGCACGCCATAACGCTCGGTGGCGTGGTGCCCGGCAGCAATGAAGCTGATGTCGTTTTCACGGGCACTGTGGAAGGTTTGCTCCGAGGCTTCGCCGCTGAGGTACAGATCGACGCCCGCCAGTATCGCCTGGTCGATGTAGCCCTGACCGCCACCGGTGCACCAGCCAACGCGGCGGATCATTGCGCTGCCTTCAATCAGCAATGGCTCGCGGCCCATGACTTCTTGCACACGGCGGGCGAAATCCCGGGGGGTGGCGGGCTCGTTCAACGAACCGACCAGGCCGACGATCTTCAGGTTGTCAGGGTCCAACGGACCTTCGACGGTGATGTCCAGTTGCCGTGCCAACTGCACGTTGTTGCCAACATCAGGGTGCAGGTCCAGCGGCAGGTGATAGGACAGCAGGCTGATGTCGTGCTTGAGCAGGGTCTTGAGGCGGCGCTGCTTCATGCCGGTGATGCACGGGTTCTCGCCTTTCCAGAAGTAGCCGTGATGCACCAGCACCAGATCCGCGTTGGCCTCCACCGCAGCATCGAGCAAGGCCTGGCTGGCGGTGACGCCGCTGACGATGCGCATCACCTGCGGCCGGCCCTCGACCTGCAGGCCGTTGGGGCAGTAATCGGCAATTTTCGAACTAGCGAGGTAACGGTCGGCTTCTTCGACCAGGGTGCTCAGGGCGACGGCCATAAAAGACTCCTAAATATCCCGTTCAGAGGCACGCGTGGCCTCGTATAATGCGCGTCATTATGAGCGGTCTCATACCGCCTGCAACTCTCTCAGGACGTACTTAATGCTCAAGGCGCTGCGTTTTTCCGGCTGGCCGCTGTTGGCCGGCGTGCTTGTCGCTCTGTTAATCATCCAGCGTTACCCGCAGTGGGTCGGGCTTCCAAGCCTCGACGTCAACCTGCAACAGGCCCCGCAAACCACCAGTATGCAGCAAGGCCCGGTGTCCTATTCCGACGCGGTAACCACCGCCGCGCCGTCGGTGGTGAACCTGTACACCACCAAAGTCATCAACAAACCCAATCATCCGCTGTTCGAGGACCCGCAGTTTCGTCGATTCTTCGGCGACAACTCGCCCAAGCAGAAACGCATGGAGTCGAGCCTGGGCTCCGGCGTGATCATGAGCCCGGAAGGCTACATCCTGACCAACAACCACGTGACCAGCGGTGCCGACCAGATCGTGGTGGCGCTCAAGGACGGCCGTGAAACCCTGGCTCGGGTGATTGGTAGCGACCCGGAAACTGACCTCGCGGTCCTCAAGATCGACCTGAAGAAACTGCCTTCGATCACTGTCGGCCGCTCGGACAACATCCGCATCGGCGACGTGGCCCTCGCCATCGGCAACCCGTTCGGCGTCGGCCAGACCGTAACCATGGGCATCATCAGTGCCACCGGGCGTAATCAGCTGGGCCTGAACAACTACGAAGACTTCATCCAGACCGACGCCGCGATCAACCCCGGCAACTCCGGCGGTGCGCTGGTGGACGCCAACGGCAACCTGACCGGCATTAACACGGCGATCTTCTCCAAGTCAGGAGGTTCACAAGGCATTGGCTTCGCGATTCCGGTGAAGCTGGCCATGGAAGTGATGAAATCGATCATCGAACACGGCCAGGTGATTCGCGGCTGGCTCGGTATTGAAGTGCAGCCATTGTCCCAGGAACTGGCGGAATCGTTTGGCCTGTCGGGGCGTCCGGGCATCGTCGTCGCCGGGATTTTCCGCGACGGTCCGGCGCAGAAAGCCGGCCTGCAACTGGGCGATGTGATTCTCAGCATCGACGGCGAACCGGCTGGCGATGGCCGACGCTCGATGAACCAGGTCGCGCGGATCAAGCCAACCGATAAGGTCACGATCGAGGTGATGCGCAACGGCAAGGAACTCAAGCTCACGGCGGAAATCGGCTTGCGCCCGCCACCGGCACCGGTCAAAGAGAAAGAAGAAAACTAAGCGATCAACACAAAACCCCTGTAGGAGCGAACATGCTCGCGATGGTCGTCAACGATAACGCTGGAAGCCTGACACCCCACTGCGTTCTCTAGTCCATCGCGAGCATGCTCGCTCCTACAGGGTTGGCTGTGGTTCAGAGGTCGCCGAGGCCGTCGATCAGGGCCTGGTTTTGCTCAGGCGTGCCGATCGAAATCCGCAGGAACTGGGCAATTCGCTCCTGCTTGAAGTGCCGGACGATCACACCTTGCTCGCGCAGTTTAGCTGCCAGGCCTGCCGCATCGTGCTTGGGGTGACGGGCAAAAATGAAGTTCGCGGCCGACGGCAGCACTTCAAAGCCCTTAGCCTGCAACTGCGCGACCACCTTGTCGCGGCTCTCGATGACCAATCGGCACGTCTTGTCGAAGTACTCACGATCTTCGAACGCCGCCGCCGCGCCGACGTTCGCCATGCGATCGATCGGATAGGAGTTAAAGCTGTTCTTGATCCGCTCCAGCGCCTCGATCAGGTCCGGATGCCCCACCGCCAAGCCAACCCGCAGGCCCGCCAGGGAGCGGGATTTTGACAGGGTCTGGGTCACCAGCAGGTTCGGATAACGGTCTACCAACGTGATTGCCGTCTCGCCACCGAAGTCGATGTAAGCCTCATCCACCACGACCACCGAGTCCGGGCTGCCCTTGAGGATTTGCTCGACCGCCTCCAGCGCCAACAGGCAACCGGTCGGTGCGTTCGGGTTGGGGAAAATGATCCCGCCGTTCGGTTTTGCGTAGTCCGCAGGATTGATCTGGAACTGCTCGTCCAGCGGCACTGCATCGAACTTGATGCCGTACAGCCCGCAATAGACCGGATAGAAGCTGTAGCTGATGTCCGGGAACAGCAGCGGCTGATCGTGCTGCAGCAACCCGTGGAAGATGTGCGCCAGCACTTCGTCGGAGCCGTTGCCGAGAAATACCTGGTTACTCTGCACGCCGTAGTACTTGGCCACGGCATTTTTCAGCAGATCGCTGTTCGGGTCCGGGTACAGGCGCAGATTGTCGTTCAGTTCGGCCTGCATCGCAGCCAAGGCCTTGGGCGATGGACCGTACGGGTTTTCGTTGGTGTTGAGCTTCACCAGTTTCGCCAGCTTTGGCTGCTCGCCCGGTACGTAAGGCACCAGGTTCTTGACGAACGGGCTCCAGAATTTACTCATCTCAGTTCCCCTGCTTGTCGTCGATGATGCGGTATTCGGCACTGCGGGCGTGGGCAGTCAGCGACTCGCCACGGGCCAGCACGGAAGCGGTTTTACCCAGGTCGGACGCGCCCTGTTCCGAGCAAAAAATGATCGACGAACGTTTCTGGAAGTCGTATACGCCCAGCGGCGACGAGAACCGCGCCGTGCCGGAAGTCGGCAATACGTGGTTCGGGCCTGCGCAGTAGTCGCCCAGTGCTTCGCTGGTGTGGCGACCCATGAAGATGGCGCCGGCATGACGGATCTGTGGAAGCCAGGCTTGCGGATCGGCAACCGACAACTCCAGGTGCTCCGGCGCGATGCGGTTGGCCACTTCGATGGCTTGCTCCATGTCACGCACCTGGATCAGCGCACCACGGCCGTTGATCGAGGTTTCGATGATCTCGGCGCGCTCCATGGTCGGCATCAGTTTGGCAATGCTCGCGGCGACCTGATCGAGAAAGGCCGCATCCGGGCTGACCAGGATCGCCTGGGCGTCTTCGTCATGCTCGGCCTGGGAGAACAGGTCCATGGCGATCCAGTCAGGATCAGTCAGGCCGTCACATACCACGAGGATCTCGGACGGGCCGGCAATCATGTCGATACCGACCTGGCCAAACACGTGACGCTTGGCGGTGGCGACATAGATGTTGCCCGGGCCAACCACTTTGTCGACTTGCGGCACGCTTTCGGTGCCATAAGCCAGCGCGGCAACAGCTTGGGCGCCACCGATGGTGAACACACGGTCAACGCCCGCGATGCAGGCAGCAGCCAGCACCAGCTCGTTGATTTCGCCGCGCGGGGTCGGCACCACCATGACCACTTCGGTCACACCGGCAACCTTGGCCGGAATCGCGTTCATCAACACGGAAGAAGGGTACGACGCCTTGCCGCCCGGCACGTACAGACCGGCGCGATCGAGCGGCGTGACCTTCTGGCCCAGCACGGTGCCGTCAGCTTCGGTGTAGCTCCAGGAGTCCTGTTTCTGCTTCTCGTGGTAGCTGCGTACGCGGGCCGCGGCTTTTTCCAGGGCCTCGCGCTGTGGCACGGTAATGCGGGTCAACGCCAGTTCCAGGCGCTCGCGCGGCAGGATCAGGTCGGCCATGGAGGCGACGTCCAACCCGTCGAACTGTCGGGTGAACTCCACCAACGCGGCATCGCCACGCTCGCGCACGGCCTTGATGATGTCCAGCACCCGCTGATTGACCGAGTCGTCAGACACACTTTCCCAGCTCAGCAGATGATCCAGATGATGTGCGAAATCCGGGTCAGCAGCGTTGAGTCGGCGAATTGCAGTCGGTGCGGTCATAGCGAGAGCCTCATAGGATTGGCAAAAACTCAGGCGCCCTAACTTAGCAGTCGTTTCCGCTTGGGCACCTGAGAATTCTGGCTATGAGGCGGATAGACGGGCGCGACTCAAGGTCCGCGCGAGTGAATCAGCCGCGGTGTCGAGACTCCACTGCTTTGCGCAGGGTGTCGATCAACGCCTGGATTCGGGCGTGCTGCATTTTCATCGAAGCTTTGTTGACGATCAGCCGGGAGCTGATGTCGGCAATGAAATCCTGGGGCTCCAGGCCATTGGCACGCAGGGTGTTACCGGTGTCGACTACGTCGATGATCTTGTCCGCCAGACCGATCAGCGGCGCCAGCTCCATCGAGCCGTAGAGCTTGATGATGTCGACCTGACGCCCCTGCTCGGCATAGTAACGCTTGGCGACGTTGACGAATTTGGTCGCCACCCGTAGACGGCCCTTGGGCTCGACATCGCCGACACGGCCGGCGGTCATCAGCTTGCAGAGGGCAATTCGCAGATCCAGAGGCTCGTACAGACCCTGGCCGCCATATTCCATCAGCACATCTTTACCGGCGACGCCGAGGTCCGCGGCACCATGCTCGACATAAGTCGGCACATCGGTGGCGCGCACGATCAGCAAGCGCACATCGGCCTGGGTCGTGGGGATGATCAGCTTGCGGCTCTTGTCCGGATTCTCGGTCGGCACGATGCCCGCTTCAGCCAGGGTGTCGTCAAGGATGCGGCCCTTGGACAGTGCGATGGTCAACATGGGAAACGTCAGTCCTTATCAGGCTACTGATGCCCGGTCGCAAACGGCGCCGGCCATACATCGAGGCCATTACAGCCCCGACTTGAACGAAATCAACGGACGCGTCCTTGCGCCCATGCAGCAGAAACTAGCCCGGTACGCGGCGGATCTTCGCGCCAAGCATCTGCAGTTTCTCTTCGATGCACTCGTAACCACGGTCGATGTGGTAGATGCGGTCGATCAGGGTATCGCCTTCGGCGATCAGCGCCGAGATCACCAGGCTGGCCGAAGCACGCAGGTCGGTGGCCATTACTGGCGCGCCCTTGAGCTTCTCGATGCCGGTGACGATGGCGGTGTTGCCTTCGACCTGGATATGAGCGCCCATACGGTGCAGTTCGTAAACGTGCATGAAGCGGTTTTCGAAGATCGTCTCGATCACCGCACCAGTGCCTTCGGCAATGGCGTTGAGGGAGATGAACTGCGCCTGCATGTCGGTCGGGAACGCCGGGTATGGAGCGGTCCGCACGTTGACGGCTTTCGGCCGCTTGCCGTGCATGTTCAGCTCGATCCAGTCTTCGCCGCAGGTGATTTCAGCACCCGATTCGCGGAGCTTTTCCAGAACGGCTTCGAGGATGGTCGGATCAGTGTCCTTGACCTTCACACGACCGCCGGTCACCGCCGCCGCCACCAGGTAGGTGCCGGTTTCGATACGGTCAGGCATCACTTTGTAAGTGGTGGTGTGCAGACGCTCGACACCATCGATGGTGATGGTGTCGGTACCGGCGCCGGAAACCTTCGCGCCCATGGCGTTCAGGAAGTTCGCCAGGTCGACGACTTCAGGCTCGCGAGCGGCGTTCGCCAGCACGCTACGGCCCTTGGCCAGAGCGGCCGCCATCATGATGTTCTCGGTACCGGTCACGCTGACGGTGTCGAAGAAGAAGTGCGCACCGCGCAGGCCGCCTTCAGGGGCCTTGGCCTTGATGTAGCCGCCTTCGACGTCGATG
>LNAP01009396.1_pt1 | contig 28586 bp, 28 predicted proteins | sample 602601 | NCBI WGS metagenome assembly LNAP01 (sample SAMN02440304, study PRJNA202911) | soil metagenome | biome: Subtropical and temperate rainforests or woodlands; isolation source: soil samples (1 kg each in a 20% v/v slurry with milli Q water) were... ... | reverse complement strand
CAGGCATCGGGCCGCTGACCGGCGAGCAGAAGCTGGCCAACCTGGCCCGCGGGGTTGCCGGCGGGGCTGGCGTCGCGTTGGGTGCGGGTGCGACCGCCTACGACGGGGTGCAGACAGCGCGCCGCGTCTCGGAGCTGATGGAGCAGGGCAATCACACCGCCGCCCAATCCGAGATCAACCATGCGTGGGCCAGAAACGCAGGCGGCTGGGTGGGCGGAGCTGCGGCGACCTATGCGGTGGGTGCATCCGGCTTGGTGCCTGCAGCCATCGTCGCCGGCGATGCATTGTTGATGAGCAAGGCCTTCGAACATGGTTCGGATCTGGTGGACAACCACAAGGTCTTCGGCCAGACCGACAAGGCCGGGGTGGACTGGCAGTTCAACGGGCGGGAATGGACACGCGAGGGCCAGCTCGACCACGGCAACGGTGCCATCCGCGCCTCCGTCGGCGCCAGCTACGAGAAGTCGCGCGAACTCAATGCCCATGCCAACGCGGCGGCCGTCGAACTGGCCCTGGGCAGGGTGCCGGCACCGCAAGATCCCTTCAGGGTGCCAGCCAGGGACGATGAGCGCAGGCTGGACAATCCCGATTGGCGCTACGACGCCCACGCCGATCAATGGTCGCGCTCGGTCAAGGTGGCACTGACGGGGGTCAATGACACGGGCGTCTACCAAACCCAGATCGCACCGCCCGAACGCAAGGTCGAACTGGACAGGCAAGCGCTGGGAATCATCCAGCACAACATCGCAAACAGCCGGGAAGCCATCGCCCAGTCCTATCTGGAAAACGCGGCCGCGCAGCGGGCGCAGGATTTCATCGATGTGCCCGCTGCGGTGGAAGCAGCCCGCGCCAGGCCCGAGACGGTGACCGGTTCGGACAACCACCTCTATCGCCGCGAGCACGCTGAACAGACCGTCCAGTGGGTCCGGAACGACACGGGCGAAGCGGCAGAAGGCAACCGGGCATTGGAGCTGGAATTGACCTGGCAGGTGCGCCAGCCTGTTTTGGAGCAGGCGCAACAGACCCTGGCCCAGTTGCAGGCCCGGCCCGCACCGACACCGGCGCAGCTGGAGCAGAACGAACTGCTGCATCGCTATCGGGTCGCAGGGACCGAACTGAACCCTGACTTCCGGCAGGCCATCGAACTGGCCAGCCAGCGCACGCGCCAGGCGCACGGCATCACCGGTCAAGGATCGGCGCAGCTGTTGCGCAACGAGACCGGGCAGTTCGCTGCCGACAGCCCGATCGCCCACTACCAGCGGGGCACCGACGGCGTGGACCATCCGGTGGCGACCACCACCACGCAAGAGATCCGGCAGGCGCTGGCCGAGGTCCGCCAGCAGCACGTCGAAACGGCAACAGCCACCTTGGCCACGGTCTCGGTGGTTGCACCCAGCACCGGTCATGGTCAGTCCACTCGGCCGCCCCCGTTGACACGGGGCGAAGCGACGCCGCCGGACACGCCTACGCCACCGGCCAACGTGCCCGGCCCGGCGATGTCCGATACCGCTGGCCAGCCTGGCCCTGCGCTGCCGCAGGAGCGCCAGCCCAAACCCGCACCACCACATTCGCAGGAGCAGGCGACACCGGCGCCGATGCCGGCACGCTCGGCCGGCTTTACCGATCCCGGCCATGCAGGCCATGCCACCTACCAGCGCATCCTGCGCGAAGTGCATTACATGGAAGCCGGCCAGGGCATCGCCCCGGGTCCGCACAGCGAGAAGATCGCCGCTGCCCTGCTCAATGAAAGCGTGGCCAAGGGCTTGCACATCAGCCAGGTCAGGATGGGGGCCGATGGCACTGTGCGCGGCATCCAGCAGCTCAGCGCATTCGACACGCCACGCGAGGTCAGCATCGTCCCCAGGCAGGCGCAGGGGCTTTCGATGCAGGAATACGCCGACAGGCTGGAAAGTACGCTTTCATCGCACCTGGCCAGCAAGGCGCCTGCAGCCGCGCGCGAGCCTGCACAGGCTCAAGCCAGTTCGGCCATGTCGATGGCCGACCAGGTCATGTTCGCCCATCTGCGGCGAGGCACGCCGGGCCACATTGGCGACGATCAGGTGGCCCAGTCCATGCTGGCTGCCAAGCAGAGCGGCATCGATGACGCCAGCAAGATCGGGGGCATGACCATGGCCGGTGATCGGCTGTGGATCATTGGCACCGGTGAAGGCCAACGCGTGGCGATCGATGTCAGTCGACAGGCACCGCCGGTGCAGGACACCCTGCAGCAGCTGCAGGTGGTCAACCAGCAGCGCGAGCAGCAGCTGGCCATGGACCAGCAGCGCAGCCAGCAAGCTCCCGGGCGCGGCGCGCCAGTGATGGGTTGAGGGTTTTCAGCTGCGGCTTCAGGCAGCCAGGCTCATCGGTGCCGAACCGCGTCACTTGCCTGGCCGCGCGCCGGATGCTCGCTTGCCGTCTGGTCAACCACGGTGTCGCCTGAGGAACGAGCAAGCAGTCCGCCGATGCACGGCGCGATCCTCCGGTGCCGCTATTGCACCGGATCCAGGCGCGCAAATCGCGCCGCACCCGTGCTGGGCTTGTCCGGTGAGGGCGGTGGTGGCTTGGGTGTTGACCGGCCTTCGGCACAGAGGTCGGCACAGAAAATCGTATACATCGCCGCCAGCAGCTGCTGCACGCGCGGGTCGGCGATCCGATAGAAGATCGAACGCGACTGGCGCCGGGTGCTGACCAGCTTGTGCTGGCGCAGGTCGGCCAGTTGCTGGGACAGGGCCGGCTGACGGATGCCCACGGCCTGTTCGAGTTCGCCCACCGAAGCTTCTCCTTGCGACAGCTGGCAAAGCAGCAGCAGCCGCGAGGGGGTGGCCATCAGTCGCAGCAGTTCGGACACTTCCGGTGCCTTGGCCTTCATTTCCTCCAGCTCGGCGGCGCTGATGGCCCTCATGCCTGGCACCAGAGGTAGTACCAGGCCTCGCCTTGGCCAGGCTGGAGCGCCAGGGCGGTGCCGGAATCAACCGCGGCGGACTGCAATCGCCTGCCGCCCGGCTGCCAGCCCTCGGGGGTCCCGGTGTCGGTCTGGTCCACCGCCTGCAGCGCGGCGACCAGGCGCAGCAGTTCCTCGACCGAGCGGCCCACGTTCATCGGGTACCAGCTGATCGCGCGGATCACCCCCTGCGGGTCGATGACGTAGGTCGCCCGCACCGTGGCGCTGTCGCCAGCCTCGGCGCCGACCATGCCATAGCCGCGCGCAATGGCCATCGACGGGTCTTCGATCAGGGGGAAATTCACCGTCACCCCGAAGCGGTCGCGGATGTCACGGATCCAGGCCAGATGGGAGAACAGCCCGTCCACCGACAGGGCAAGCAGGTCGCAGCCGATCGCTTCGAAGCGTGGCTGGGCCGCGGAAAAGGCCATGAACTCGCTGGTGCACACCGGGGTGAAGTCGGCCGGGTGCGAGAAAAACACCAGCCAGCGGCCGCGGTAGTCCGCAAGCGACACCTCGCCAAGGGTGGTGCGCGCGTGGAAACCCGGCGCCACATCGTTCAGGCGAAGCGGAGTGGACGCATTGGCGAAAGGTTCGGTTCGAGACATGCGGGAGCCGGTGTGGGAAAGGCGCGCAAACAAGTCTAAAGCGCCGCCTGTCGACACGCGCGCTTCCAGGGGCGTCCAATAGTTGCATACTTTATGAGTATGTATAACTATAGCGCCACTCTGATCTTCATCGGTGTACATGCGCATGACTGGCGACACTCGGGATTCCGCACTCCTGCTTGCCCAATCCACCGTCGATGACGCCCTGCACGGACGCTCGCCGCGTCCGCGGGTGACGACTTTCTTCGACGAGGCCACCTTCACCGCCAGCCACGTCGTGAAGGATCCGGACAGCGCTGCCTGCGCGATCATCGACAGCGTGCTGGACTTCGACATGGCCAGCGGGCGGACCTCGCATGCCTCGGCGATGCAACTGGTCGAGTTCGTGCGCGACCAGGGACTGAAGGTGGAATGGCTGCTGGAGACCCACGCCCACGCCGACCATCTCTCCGCCGCACCGCTGCTGCAGGAACACCTGGGCGGGCGACTGGCGATCGGCTCCCACATCACCGTGGTGCAGGAAGTCTTCGGCAAGATCTTCAACGCCGGCACCGGCTTTGCGCGCGACGGCAGCCAGTTCGATCACCTGATCGCCGAGGGCGAGCGCTTCGGCATCGGTGGCCTGCAGGCCACGGCCCTGCACGTGCCCGGCCACACCCCGGCGTGCATGGCCTACGTCATCGGCGATGCGGTGTTTCCGGGCGACACGCTGTTCATGCCCGACTACGGCACTGCCCGCTGCGATTTCCCTGGCGGCAGCGCGCGCACGCTGTACCGCTCGATCCAGCGCCTGCTGGCCCTGCCGGGGCAGGCGCGGGTGTTCCTGTGCCATGACTACAAGCGCGACCAGTACGCCTGGGAGACCAGCATCGAGGCCGAGCGCAGCGGCAATGTCCATGTGCACCAGGGTGTGGACGAGGACAGCTTTGTGCAGATGCGCGAGCAGCGAGACGCCACCCTGTCCATGCCGCGCCTGATCCTGCCTTCGGTGCAGGTGAACATGCGCGGCGGACGCCTTCCCGAGCCGGAGGACAACGGCGTGCGTTACCTCAAGCTGCCGCTGGACCTGCTGTGAGTACGGTACAGACGATCGCCTGGTACTGGCCGGTGGCCGGTGGCGCCCTGATCGGGCTGGCCGCCGGCGGCTACCTGATCCTGCTGGGCCGCATCGCCGGCATCTCCGGTCTGGTCGCCGCGGCCACCGGGCTGGCGCGCAACACCGCGCGCGGGCTGGCGGTGTGGTTCCTCATCGGGCTGCTCGGCGGCAGCGCCATTGCGATGCGGCTGCGCGGGATGCCGGACCTGCAGGTGACCGGCGCCTGGCCGGTGCTGGTCATCGGCGGCCTGCTGGTCGGCTACGGCACCCGGCTGGGCTCGGGTTGCACCAGCGGACACGGCATCTGCGGAATCGCCCGGCTCTCGCCGCGCTCGCTGGTGGCCACCGGCGTGTTCATGGCCTTCGGGGTGGGCACGGTCTGGGTCGTGCGGCACCTGATCGGAGGTGCGCCATGAAGGCCCTGGCCGCCTTGGCCTGCGGGTTGCTGTTCGGTGCCGGCCTGATCATCTCGGACATGGCCAACCCGGCGCGGGTGCTGGCTTTCCTGGACATCTTCGGCGCGTGGGATCCGTCGCTGGCATTGGTGATGGCCGCCGGTCTGGTGCCTTCGACCCTGGCCTACCGCTGGCACCTGCGTCGCCAGGCGCCGGTGCTGGAGGACCGCGCCCAGGTGCCCAGCGGCGGACGCATCGACGCCCCGCTGGTCATCGGCGCGGCGCTGTTCGGCATCGGCTGGGGCCTGGTTGGCCTGTGCCCGGGCCCGGCCGTGGCCGCGCTGGTGAGCGGGCGCTGGCCCTTCGTCGTGTTCGTCCTGGCCATGCTCGGTGGCATGGCCCTGTTTCGCCTTTTCCACGCGCGTCGCTGACGCAAAGGAACACCCTGCCATGACACCTCGCATGCTCGATGAGCGCCTCTCGGTGCTGCCGCAAATCCAGCCTGAGGATCTGCCGACCCTGGCCGCGATGGGCTTCCGCTCGATCATCAGCAATCGGCCCGATGGCGAAGCACCCGACCAGCCCGCCACTGCGGAGATTGCCAGCGCCGCCAGGGCGGCCGGCCTGCAGTTCGAACACGTGCCGGTGGTCGGCGGCGCCATCTCAGATGCGGACATCGCCCGTTTCGGCACGCTGCTGGACACCTTGCCCGGCCCGGTGCTTGGGTTCTGCAAGACCGGCACGCGCTCGGCCACCCTGTGGGCGTTGTCGCAGGCGCGACAGCAGCCGGTCGCGCAGCTGCTGCAGGCAGCCGCCCAGGCAGGGTACGACCTGTCCGGGCAGGCCGAGCGGATGGCAAAGCTGGCCGCGCCGGACAAGGCGGGCTGACAGATGTACGACGTGGTGGTCATCGGCGGCGGCAGTGGCGGCCTGGCGGTGGCCGCCAGCCTGCTGCGGCGCGAATCCGGCCTGCGCATCTGCCTGCTCGAGCCGCGCCAGGAACACTACTACCAGCCCGGCTGGACGATGGTCGGCGCCGGCGTGTTCGATGCACCGCAGACCGTGCGCCCGATGGCCAGCCTGGTGCCCGCATGCATTGACTGGAAGCAGGTGGCGGCCGAAGCCATCGATGCGCCGAATGACCGGGTCCACCTGGCTGGCGGCGGCTCGGTGTGCTACCGCGCCCTGGTGGTCGCCACCGGCCTGGAACTGGACTGGGATGCCATCCCCGGCCTGCGCCAGGCGCTGGGCCATGGCGGGGTGACCTCCAACTACCGCTTCGACCTGGCGCCCTACACCTGGGAGCTGGTCCAGAAGCTCCGCGGCGGCAAGGCACTGTTCACCCAGCCGCCGATGCCGATCAAGTGCGCCGGTGCCCCGCAGAAGGCGATGTACCTGTCAGCCGACCACTGGCGCCGACAGGGCCTGTTGTCCGATATCAACATCGAGTTCCACAGTGCGGGGCCGGCCTTGTTTGGCGTGGCCGACTACGTGCCGGCGCTGATGGAATACGTGGAGCGCTACGGCATTGAACTGAACCTTGGCTCGACCCTGGTCGCCGTGGACGGTCACGCCAAGGTGGCCACGTTCGCCACACAGGCGGCCGATGGCGCGCGCAAGGAGAGCATCCGCCCGTTCGACATGCTGCACGTATGCCCGCCGCAGCGGGCGCCTGGCCTGATCGGCGACAGCCAGCTGGCCAATGACGCCGGTTGGCTGGAAGTGGACCCGGCCAGCCTGCGCCACCCCAGCCATCCCAACGTGTTCGGCGTGGGCGATGTCGTCGGCACGACCAACGCCAAGACGGCCGCTGCCGCGCGCAAGCACGCGCCGGTGGTGGCAGAGAACGTCCTGGCGACCCTGGCCGGCAAGCCGCTGACCGCGGTATACGACGGCTATGGCGCGTGCCCGCTCACCGTCGAGCGCGGCAAGATCGTGCTGGCGGAATTCGGTTACGGCGGCAAATTGATGCCGACCTTCCCGAAATGGCTGATCGACGGACGGCGTCCCTCGCGCCTGGCCTGGTATCTGAAGTCCGAGGCGATGCCGCTCCTGTACTGGGACGCCATGCTCAAGGGTCGCGAGTGGCTGTGCGGGCCCGATCGCGTCGCCGCCCCGGGAACCCTCTAAAGATGCCGACGCTGACGGTGTTGCAATACGTGCTCGGAATGGGTGCGGGCGTGCTGGTGGGCTTTACCCTGGGATTGGTCGGTGGTGGCGGCTCGATCCTGGCGGTACCGCTGATGGTCTATCTGGTCGGGGTGGACAACCCACATGTCGCCATCGGCACCAGCGCCCTGGCGGTGGCGGTCAACGCCGCGACCAACCTGGCCAACCACGCCCGGCGTGGCAACGTGAAGTGGGCCTGCGCGGGCGTGTTCGCCCTGGCTGGCGTTGCCGGTGCTTTCCTCGGCTCCAGTCTGGGCAAGGCCTTCGACGGACAGAAGCTGCTGATGCTGTTCGCGTTGCTGATGATCGTGGTCGGCGTGCTGATGTTGAAAAAGCGCGACGCCCAGGGTGACCCGGATGTCCACCTCAGCCGGCAGAACGCGCCGCGCCTGCTGCTGGGCGGGGGCCTGGCCGGCGCGCTGTCCGGGTTCTTCGGCATTGGCGGTGGCTTCCTGATCGTGCCGGGGCTGGTGGCGGCCACGCGCATGCCGATGCTGTATGCGGTGGGCAGTTCACTGCTGGCGGTCACGGCCTTCGGCCTGACCACCGCACTCAACTATGCGCGTTCCGGCCTGGTGGACTGGGCGCTGGCAGCGGTCTTCATCGGCGGTGGCTTGTTCGGCGGACTGTTCGGGGCGCGTCTGGCCACGCATCTGTCCAGGCGGCGAGGCACGCTCAATGCCGTGTTCGCAGCACTGATCTTTGTCACCGCGCTGTACATGCTGGTCAAGTCGGCCCTGGCGATCCATGGCGCGCGTTGATCACGGTGGATTGACGATGCGGTGCGGACCCTGCGTGCGTCGGCTGCCCCGCCAGCCGCTGGTGATCGGATGGGTGTCAAAGGTGGTCGACAAGGTTGGCTTGTTTTGCAAGGGCGCCCGGCGCCGCGACTTGATTGAGGTGATCTGATGGATGCCCTGCTACTGGCGCGGGCGCAGTTTGCGTTTACCGTCTCCTTCCACTTCATCTTTCCGGCGTTTTCCATCGGCCTGGCCAGCTTCCTGATGGTGCTCGAAGCCATGTGGCTGCGCACCGGCAGCGGCCTGTACGCCAACCTCTACCGTTACTGGCTGAAGATCTTCGCCGTGGTGTTTGGCATGGGCGTGGTCTCGGGCATCGTGATGTCCTACCAGTTTGGAACCAACTGGTCGGTGTTCTCGGCCAAGGCGGGCCCGATCATCGGGCCGCTGATGGCCTACGAGGTGATGACGGCGTTCTTCCTGGAGGCCGGGTTCCTGGGGGTGATGTTGTTCGGCATCTCCAAGGTTGGCCCCCGGCTGCATTTCTTCGCGACCTGCATGGTGGCGCTGGGGACCCTGATCTCGGCGACCTGGATCATCAGTGTCAACAGCTGGATGCAGACCCCTGCAGGCTATGCGATCAATGCCGACGGGCAGTTCGTTCCGGCAGGCTCGTGGCTGCCGATCATCTTCAACCCCAGCTTCCCGTATCGCCTTGTGCACACGGTCATTGCCGCTTTCCTGACCACCTCGCTGGTGGTCGGCGCGGTCGGCGCCTGGCACCTGCTCAAGGACCGCGCCAACGCCGGCGCCCGCAAGATGTTCTCGATGGCGATGTGGATGGTGGCCATCGCCGCGCCCATCCAGATCCTGGTCGGCGATGCGCATGGCCTGAACACGCTGGAGCACCAGCCGGTCAAGGTCCTGGCCATGGAAGGTGACTACCAGCCCAGCCCGAACGGGGCGCCACTGATCCTGTTCGGGCTTCCGGACAACGAAGCAGCCAAGGTGCATGGCGAGGTCTCGATCCCCAAGATCGGCTCGCTGATCCTCAAGCACGACCTCAATGCGCCACTGCCCGGGCTGACCGATTATCCGCGCGAGCTGTGGCCGCCCACGCCGGTGGTGTTCTGGTCGTTCCGGATCATGGTCGGCTTGGGCATGGCCATGCTCGGGCTTGGGGCCCTGGGCCTGCTGGCACGGGTGCGCAAAAAGTTGTACGCCTGGCGCTGGCTGCATCGTGCGGCGCTGGCCATGGGGCCTGCCGGGTTCATCGCGGTGATCGCCGGGTGGGTCACCACCGAAGTCGGGCGCCAGCCATTCACCGTCTACGGCCTGCTGCGGACGGCGCAGTCGGCCTCGCCGCTCCATGCGCCGGCGTTGGCCAGTTCGCTGCTGGCGTTCGTCATCGTGTACTTTTTTGCCTTCGGTGCAGGCACCTACTACATCTTGCGGCTGATGGCCAAGCCTCCTCAGCCGCACGAGGCCGAGCCGGAGCGGCTCCCGCAGCACGCGGCCGGCATCACACCGGCCGCGGCCGCGGTCCGGCGGCTTCCCGGGGAGCATTGAGCATGGCAGGCGTTGATCTGACACTGGTCTGGGCAGGCATCATCGCCTTCGCCGTCTTTGCCTATGTGGTGATGGACGGCTTTGATCTTGGCATCGGCATTCTTTTTCCCAGTTTTGCCGTGGGCCAGGAGCGCGACCAGGCGATGAATTCCATCGCCCCGGTCTGGGATGGCAACGAAACCTGGCTGGTCATGGGCGGTGGCGGGCTGATGGCGGCATTCCCGGTGGCCTACGCCATCATCCTGCCGGCGACCTATCCGCTGGTGATCGCCATGCTGTTGGGCCTGGTGTTCCGCGGTGTGGCCTTCGAGTTCCGATGGCGTGATGGGCGACACCGTGCATTCTGGGATTGGGCGTTTTGCCTGGGCTCGATCATGGCGACCTTCGCCCAGGGCGTGATGCTGGGCGCGATCCTGCAGGGCATCCATGTCCAGCGCCAGGCGTATGCCGGTGGATGGCTCGACTGGCTCAGCCCGTTCTCCCTGGTCACTGGCGTTGCCCTGCTGGCCGGCTATGCGCTGCTGGGTTCGACCTGGCTCATCGGCAAGACCGAAGGCAGCGCCCAGGCGCATGCCAGGCGCCTGGCTTCCTGGCTGCTCTTGGCCGTGCTGTTTGCCATTGCAGCAGTCAGCGTCGCAACGCCATTGCTGTCACTGGAATACGCGCGTCGTTGGCTGGCCATGCCCACCGTCCTGCTCACCGCCCAGGTGCCATTGCTCACCTTGATCGTGGCCTTTGTCCTGTTCCGAAGCCTGCGCGCTGGCCGCGAGCGGGTCCCCTTCCTCATGGCGCTGGCGCTGTTCCTGCTTGGCTTCACCGGCTTGTTGATCAGCGTCTTCCCGTACGTGGTGCCGGGCGCGGTGAGCATCTGGGAAGCAGCCGCTCCGCCGGAGAGCCAGGAATTCATGCTGGTCGGTACCGCGATCATCGTCCCGGTGATCATTGCCTACACCAGTTGGTCCTACTGGATCTTCAGGGGCAAGGTCGGCACCGAGGGATACCACTGATGGAAAAGCCCGAGTCCCCGCTCTGGAAACGGCTCGCATGGCTTGCAGGCATCTGGCTGTCCAGCGTGCTGGCGCTTGGCATCGTCGCCGGCGTGCTGCGCCGATGGTTGCAGCAGTGAATGGATGCAGCCGTGCCGGCTTGATGCCAAGGTCGGCCATCGTCTCTGCCCGTTCTGTTGATACGCCCGATTCCTGGTTGGTGTTCATCTTCGCCACTCCTGAAAAAAACCGCCGCTGGAACGTTCGGGGGTCGATCATCAAGGGGTTTTTTGCGCCGCGTGCTTCACTCTCAAAATCTCAACGGTGCGGGCCTGGGCCAGCACACGATAAAAAACGATGTAGTTCGGATGCACGATCAGTTCGCGCAGCCACTCGGGCAAGCCCGGCCGGCCATGCCGGCCCAGCTCTGGATGCCGTGCAAGCGTCTTGGTCTTCTCGCGCAGTTCCTTGCCGAAGCTCTTTGCCCCGGCCGGGTTGTCCTTGCCGATGTAGCGCAAGATGGCGCGCAAGTCCTCGCGTGCCATCGGCCGCCATTCAATGCGGTAAGGCTTGGCCGTCATGCGCGCTTTTTCTTCGGCAGGGCGGCAATGTCCGCGTCCATCCCGGCCATGACTTCATCGTGCGCAATGCCCGGCCGTGGGTCGTCAATGGATGCCTGAATTTCGCCGGCCAGCCATTGGTTATAGGCGGCGGCTTGATGCGCTCCGCGCAGGACCTGCGCCCTCGCATCCTCGCGGCTATTGACCACCTTTTCGGCCGGGTTCCAGTCACTGGCGTCGAACTGGCCAACCGTGATTCCAAGGTCGCGCAACAGGGACAGGGCTGCAATGGGATTGCCGAACCGGCGCGGTTCGCCGCTGCGGGCCTTCGACAGCACGGCACCGGAACCGCTACGGGTTTGGATCTGCACAACGAACGCCCCGCCTTGCCCTTTCAAGGTCACGCTTAAGACGCCGCCGGCGTTGCTGGCAACACGAAGCTGCTCAAGGGTCATGCCTTGCATGGTGCTCTCCTTATGCGCTCATAATCAGATTTTACTCTGTATGAGAATTAGAAATCATGCAAGCTGACGCTTTTGGGCGGTCGAATTTGACATCGCCATTCAGATCGGAAAGCCCGGCTTGGCCGGTCACCCAAGCGCAGGACTTGGTGCAACAGGAAGGCATCGCGCAGGCCGCAAGGGCGGCCGGGTACTGTCGGCACCGAGGGATACCACTGATGGAAAAGCCCGAGCCCCCGCTCTGGAAACGGCGCGCATGGCTTGCAGGCATCTGGCTGTCCAGCGTGCTGGCGCTTGGCACCGTCGCCGGCGTGCTGCGCCGATGGTTGCAGCAGTGAATGGAGGCAGCCGTGCCGGCTTGCATGGTTTGCCCGGTTGCGGCGAGCGCGCCTGCGCAGTACCAAGATCGGCGCGAAATGATGATGCCTGGTGTCGTGACCAGACTGCCGATCACAGGGGCTTGAAGACTGACCCTGCACAGGTCCATACCCATGAATGATCCTGCCATGCGCATCGTGCTGCAGGCCAGCCTGGAACGTGCGCGCAGCAATGCCAAGAACGCCGCCGGCGCCGGCGAGCGCGCGGTCGAAGTACGGATCGTGGTCAATGGCGCGGCGGCGGTATCCAGCCTGCTCGACCAGGCTGACGCGGCGGTCGATGCGATGACCTGGGTGTGCCCCAATACCCTGCGCGGCCTGAAGCGCCAGGCGGCTGCCCCGCTGCGCGTGCTCGAAGAAGGCGCGGTGCTGGCCATCGCCCGCCTGCAACAGGCGGGCTGGCACTACATCCACGCCTGAGCCAGGCTCACTTCGGGCCCAGGACGTTCTCCAGGTCTGCGCCCTGCGGCATGCCCGAGCGGGTCTGCACCTGGCCCTGTGCATCCTTGAAGACGATGGCCGGCGTGCCCTGGAAGCCCAGCGCGGTCATCAGCATGAGGTTCTGCTGCAGGGTCTTGGCCACCTGCGGCGAAACCGAAGCGGCCGGCTTGATGCCACCCTGGTCGTGGTGCTGCTCGTTGTAGGCCAGCGCCTGGGCGGGCGAGCTGGCCTGCAGGATCGCGGCGGCCTTGGTCGGGCTGTCCTGCTTGATGATCCCGACCAGCACGTGCCGCAACTGCACCTTGCCCGCTTCCACCCAGGGCCGCGAGGCGCGCCAGAAGGCGTTGCAATACGGGCAATTGGGATCGGTGAAGGTGTAGATGATCCGGGCCGCGTCCGCTTGTCCGTCCACTGTGCTCCAGCTGCTCCCACATCTTTTGCCCGGCCGGTCCGGACACCAGCTTGCGCAGCGCTTCGGCGCCCACGTCGTTGCCCTGGGCATCGATGAGCGTGCCAACCAGTGCGTACTTGCCATCGGAGGTCAGGTAGACCGAGATCGGACGCCCGCCGGCCGATCCTGCGTAGCCGCGCAGGCCCGAGGGCGCCTCGAAGCGCCCCTGGATCTCCAGCCCCTGCTGCTCCAGCGCCTTGATCACCGCCGGCTGGTCCTGTTGCGATGCGGCCGGCTTTGCGTCGGCGCCCTGGTCGGCCTGGCCCGGCGTGCTGTTGGCGCATCCCATCGGGAGCGCCATGGACATGGCAATCAGGCTACGGCGAAGGTCAAAACGCATGCGGTGGCTCCACTTGGGTAGGTAAGGGTGTCAATCAAGAAGGGAAAGCTTGTCCTGCAGCACCGGGGCGGTGATCTCGCCCATGTGGGCGTCGACCAGCCGGCCGTTGGCGTCGAAGAACAGCGTGGTGGGCAGTCCCTGTGTCCCTGCGGCCTTCATGCTGTGCATGCCCGGATCGAGATAGACATCGCGGACCTGCAGGCCCTGGGTCTGCAGGTAGTGGCTGATGGTCGCCTGGTCTTCCCCCTGGTTGACCAGCAGGATCTGGGCGTGCGACTGGCTGGCCTGTGCGCGTGCCAGGACCGGCATTTCGCGACGGCAGGGGGGGCACCAGGTGGCCCACAGGTTCAGCACGATGGGCTTGCCGCGGTGGGCGGCGAGCGTGGTCGGTCGGCCATCGAGGGTCTGCAGCGCCACCTCCGGCAGCACGATCGCTTCGCGCTGTGCCGCGCTGATCGCCCAGCCGCCGACCCACCACAGCGCAAGCGCTGCAGACATCGACACCAGCAGCGGCGCGCGCAGCCGGCGCTGGCTCCGGGTCGCCCAGCCGCCGTACAGCAGCGCCGCCGCGATCCCCCAGGGCAGGCTGAAGCCGCCGTCGGCGAAGCGCAGCAGCGAGAGCGGGTCGCTGGCGTAGCTGTCCATGCGGGTCAGCACGAAGCCCGCCCGCGCCGCCAGCAACAGCCACAGCAGCATCCAGAAGGCGACGTCGGCGCCACGCCGGGGCACGGGAGGTGCCTGGCGGCGCAGCTGCCACTTCACCAGCCCCAGCGCGATGCCGCAGCAGGCCAGTGCCAGGATCGCCATGATCGGCAGCGGACCCAGGCTGATCATCGGCCGACACCGGCTGCGTCCAGGCGCGCGAGGAAGTCCTCGGCGCTGGTTTCGCCCACCATGCGCAGCTGCCTGCGCTCGTGCCCGTCGGGGCCGATCAGCATCAATGTCGGCGGGCCGGCGATGCCATGGCGCGACATCAGCGCCTGATCCCTGGCATCGTTCTCGGTCACGTCAGGCCGCAGCAGGGTCACCGTGGCAAGGCGCGCCTGCACGCGTGGGTCGCCGAAGACTTCACGCTCGATCACCTTGCAGCTCACGCACCAGTCGGCATAGAGATCCACCAGTGTCCACTGTGCCCGCTTGCCGGCTTGGGCAACCGCCTGATCCAGGGCGGTGACATCGGCCGGCTCCTCGAACCGCAGCGGTGCACCTGCCTGGCTGGACGGCGTGCTGTCGGCGGTCCCTGCAAACACCTGGAGCGGGCGCAGCGGATCGCTGTTTCCGGCCAGGGCACCCACCAGCAGCGATACGCCGCACAGCAGGCAGATGCCCGCCAGGTAGCGCGGGGCCCAGCGACGCAGGCCCCTGCTGGCGCCAGCTTGCTCACGCGCCACCAGCAGCACGGCCACCAGCAGGAGCCAGGCACCCCACAGCGCCTGCACGCTGGCCGGATCAACAAAGCGTGCCAGCATCGAAATGGCCACGGCCAGCATCACTGCCCCAAAGGCCACGCGAATCACATCCATCCAGGGGCCGGGCCGCGGCAACACCCGCGCCCCCAGCGTGGCCACCAGGATCAGCGGCAGTCCCATTCCCAACCCCAGCGCAAACAACGCGGCGCCACCGACCATCGCGCTACCGCTCTGGCTGAGGAAAAGCAGCGCCCCGGCGAGCGGAGCGGTCATGCAGGGGCCGACGAGCGCCGCCGACAGCACCCCCAGGACCGCCGCGCCGGTTAGCCTGCCCGCCTGACTGTTGCGGCCCAGGCCATCCAGCCGCCGCGAGAGCGACGCCGGAAGCTGCAGTTCGAACGCACCGAACAGCGACAATGCCAGGATCACGAACACGCCTGCGAAAGCCGACAGGATCACCGGGTGCTGCAGCGAGGCCTGAAGGCCGGCGCCCGCCAGGCCGGCGATCACCCCCAGCAGCGCGTAGGTGAGCGCCATGGCCAGCACATAGGTGCCGGCCAGCAGCGCGGTCCGGCGCATGCTGCGTTGCCGTCCCACCACAAGGCTGGAGACGATCGGCAGCATCGGCAGCGAGCAGGGCGTGAACGCCAGGAGCAGCCCCATGCCGAAGAACAACGCCAGTGACAGCGGCAAGGGTGCCTGGCGCAGGCGTGCGGCCAGCGACTGGTCCTGGGCGGCCATCGGACCGCCATTTGCTTCGATTTGCGCGGCGCCCGCCGCCGACGGCGGCCCTGCAACCGGCATCGATGCGGGCGTGGCTGCCGCAGGGGGCGAGGCGGACTGGACGGTGTCCGCCGGGCTGCGGCCGGACCCGGTCGGCACGCGCAGGGTGTGTGTCTGCGGCGGATAGCAGATTCCACCTTCGGCGCAACCCTGCCAGCGCAGGCTGATCTCGGGCTGCGCAGGCGTTTCGATGGTCAGCGTCTGCCGGCCTTCGTAGACCCTGGTGTCGCCATAGCTGGCATCGTGGCGTGCCGTTCCCGGCGGCAGCGTCAGCGCCAGTGCGCGCCCGCTGGCATCGCTCGCGGCAAACTGGTCCCGGTACAGGTAGTAGCCTTGCGCGATCTCCAGTTCCACGCGCAAGTGGCCAGGGTCGGCGGCCTCCACCTGGAATTCCACGACCTGGGCGGCAGGCAGGTAGGTCGGCTCGCCGGCCCAGGACCGGGCCTGGGCGGCGGGCTCAAGGTATATCGCAGTCAAGGACAGCGCGGTGGCCAACGCCAGGCGGACAACGGTGTGAGGCAAGGGCAAGCTTCCGGTGGAGGAACCGGGTCCATGCTGCCCGGGTGCGATTAAGCCAGTCTTAAGCGGCGAACCGGCGCGGCGTGGCGCGCTACAGTCTGGCGCCCATTGCCGGAGATCATGCATGCGCATCCTGCTTGTCGAGGACAACCTGCTCATCGCCAAGGGGATCGTGGCCGGGCTCGCGGCAGCGGCGATCACGGTCGATCACGTGGCCAGCGCGGCCGAGGCCGAGGCCGCGCTGGCCAGCGCCACCCACGAGGTCATCGTGCTGGACCTGGGCCTGCCCGATGAGGATGGCCTGTTGCTGCTGCGCCGTCTCAGGCAGCGCGGCGAGCAGGCGGCGGTGCTGGTGTTGTCGGCCCGCGGCGAGACCCCGGAGCGGATCGTTGGACTGGAGGCCGGCGCGGACGATTACATGGGCAAGCCATTCGACCTGGGCGAACTGGCGGCCAGGCTGCATGCCCTGCAGCGCCGCAAGGCCGGCCGCGCCGCGCAGGTCATCGAGCATGCCGGGCTGCGACTGGAGCCGGCCAGCGGCTGGGCCAGCCTGGATGGTCGTGAAATCGCATTGTCGCGGCGCGAAAGCCACCTGCTGGCTGCGCTCATGCAGGCCAATGGACGCTGCCTGAGCGCAGAGCAGCTCAAGGGCGAGCTGTATGGATTTGATGACGATGTGGAGAGCAACACGATCAACGTGCACATCCATCATCTGCGCCGCAAGCTGTGGAAGGACGTGGTGGTGACCGTGCGCGGGCTCGGCTATCGTCTCGGACACCGGCCGTGAAGTGGCTTCCCCGCAGCCTGACCCTGCGCCTGACCCTGGGCATCGGCGTGGCCCTGGCACTGCTGTGGTCGGCCTCGGCTGCGTGGATGTTGCACGACCTGGACCGCAGCATCGGCCAGGCCCTGGACCGGCGGCTGGCGATGTCGGCCGAAATGGTGGCCGGCCTGGTCGGCAACATGGGCGGTGCGCTTGCTCCGGGCAGCCGGCTGGCATCGGGCCCGGTCACCATTCCACGCCAACAGGCGGTCGCCTGCCAGGTGCGCTCACTGCGTGGCGAGATATTGGCCACCACGGCCAATGCGCCCCAGGACGTACTCGGTCGCGGCATCCCCGGCTACGGCATGGCCATGGCCGGTGGCGTGCGCTGGCGGACCTATACCCTGGTCAGGGACGGCCTGGTGATCAGCACGGCCGACCGGATGGGCGAGCGCGACGCGCTGGCGCGGCATGTCGCGCTGGTGGCAGGGCTGCCGTTTGCAATCGCCGGTCTGGGCGGATTGGGACTGCTGTGGTGGGGCCTGGGGCGCGGATTGGCCCCGCTCAGGCTGATGAGCCAGCGCATCGCCGGGCGCAGTTCAGCCCAGCCGACCGTATTGCCGACGGCGGGCATGCCCACCGAACTGGCGGCCCTGGCCGGGGTGCTCAACGAGAGCTTCGAGCGCGATGCGCGTGCCTTCGAACGTGAGCGCGCCTTTGCCAGCAGCGCTGCGCACGAGCTGCGCACCCCGCTGACGGTGATCGATACCCATCTGCAGGTCGCCCGGCTCGACGCCGGCCCGCGCGGACGCGAAGCGCTTGACGACGCCCGGCAGGGGGCCCTGCGCATGCGCGCGATCATCGAGGACCTGCTGTTGCTGGCCAGGCTCGATGCCAGCGAGCCGCTGCCGGACGATGCCGAACCGCTGCGCCTGCAGACCCTGCTCAGCACTGCCCTGGACGGCAGTGAAGCCGGCAGCGCACGGGTGGCGCTTCAGGTCCATCCAGGGCTGGCGATGCTGCACATCCCGGGGCGCGCAGCGCTGTGGACGCTGGCCCTGGCGAACCTGGTGGACAACGCGCTCAAGTATTCGGATGGGCCGGTGCGGGTCGAGGTCACGCGGGTCGACGCCACCGTGCACATCGCGGTCAGCGACCAGGGCCCCGGAATGGACCCGGAGCTGGCCACGCGCCGGTTCTGGCGACACGGTTCGGTCGAAGGCCATGGCCTGGGTTTGCCGCTGGCGCAAGCCATCGCCAAGCGGCTGGGCGGCAGGCTCTCGATCGAAAGCTCGGCCGCAGGCAGCGTCTGCGTGCTGGCGCTGCCATTGAAGTCCTGAGGGGGTGGCCGGCGGCCCGGCCGATGGGGTGGGCACTGGGCGCACCAGGCCAATCAAGCCAGCAGTGCGTGCAGGCCATCCACTTCGGCCGACGGGGCGACCCACAGGTCGAAGGTGCCCGGCTCGACGGTGGGCTTCAGGTCCTGGCCGATGAACAACAGGTCGGCGCGGCGCAGGGTGAAGTGCACTTGCGCGCTGGCACCGGGCGCCAGTGCGACCTTGCGGAAGTCCTTCAGCTCCTGCACGGGGCGGGTGATGCTGGCCGCACGATCGTGGATGTAGAGCTGGACCACTTCCTCGGCCGCGCGCGTGCCGCGGTTGTGCACGGTGGCGCGAATGGCCAGCGTGCCCTCGGCGGTGAGCCTGCCCTCGCCGATGTCCAGCCCGCCGTATTCGATCCGGCCATAGGTCAGGCCGAAACCGAACGGAAACAGCGCCGCGTTCGGCGTGGTCATGTATCGGGTCTTGAACGCGCTCAGCTTCTCCGGATGCGGATCGGGCCGGCCGGTGATCTTGTGGTCGTAGTAGTAGGGCACCTGGCCCGATTCGCGCGGGAAGCTCACCGGCAGACGCGCGGACGGGCCGTACGCGCCAAACAGCACGTCGGCCAGCCCCAGGCCCGAGGCCGAACCCAGGTACCAGCCGACCAGCACCGCCTGCGCCTTGGGCAGCAGCTCGCCCAGCGCCAGCGCGCGGCCGTTGCCGAGCACTACCACGACCGGCTTGCCGGTGGCGGCCACCGCGTCCAGCAGGTCCAGCTGCGGCTGCGGCACGGTGATCGAGGTACGCGAACGCGCCTCGCCCGAGTGGTCGCGCGACTCGCCGATGGCCATGACCACCACGTTCGCGGCATTGGCCGCGTTGACCGCGTCCTCGATGCCGCCGGGCAGCGGGCCTTGGTAGCCGCAGCCGGCCACCACGCTCAGCTGGGTCGGATCGGCCATGGCCTGCTTCAGGCCACTGGCCAGGTCGCTGGCCGAATCGTCGCCGCCGAACAGCGTCCACGGCCCCTTGGTACTGTCCCAGTCCTGGGCCAGCGGACCGATCAGGGCGATGCGCTGGCCGCCGGCGCGCAGCGGCAGCACCTGGTTGTCGTTCTTGAGCAGCACCACCGACTTGCGCGCCGCTTCGCGCGCCAGGGCCAGGGTTTCGGGCAGACGCTGGCGCGAGGGCGCCGACGGCCTGATCCGGCGGAACGGATCGTCGAACAGCCCCAGCTGCGCCTTGAGCTGCAGCACCCGGCGCACCGAGGCATCCACCACCGCCAACGGCACCTCGCCGCTTTCCACCAGGTCGGGCAGGTGCTTGAGGTACAGGCCGCTCTGCATGCTCATGTCGACACCGGCCAGGATCGCCAGGCGCGCCGCGTCGCGGCCATCGCGGGCAAAACCATGCGCGATCAGCTCCTCATCGCCGGTGTAATCGGACACCACCACGCCACGGAAATCCCATTGGCCGCGCAGCACATCGTCCAGCAGCCACTTGTTGGCCGTGGCCGGGATCCCGGAGATCTCGTTGAACGCGGCCATCGTGGTCAGTGCGCCGGCCTCGAACCCGGCCTGGAACGGCGGGAAATAGGTCTGCCGCAGCACCCGCTCGGACACGTCGGTGGTGTTGTAGTCCAGGCCGCCCTCGGCCGCGCCATAGGCGCAGAAATGCTTGGGACAGGCGGCCACCGCCTCCGGATCGGCCAGGCCGCGCTCGCCCTGGAAGCCCTGCACGCGCGCGGCGGCCATGCGCCGGCCCAGCAGCACGTCCTCGCCACTGCCTTCCACCCCGCGGCCCCAGCGCGCATCGCGGGCGATGTCCACCATCGGCGCGAAGGTCCAGTCGATGCCGACCGAGGCCGCTTCCATCGCCGCCGCGCGTGCGGTGCGCCGGGCGAAGCTGGCCGATTCGCCCAGCGGCACCGGAAAGACCGTGGTGAAGCCATGGATCACGTCGGCGGCGAAGATCATCGGGATCTTCAGCCGGCTCTGCATCGCCGCCTTTTGCAGGCGCTCGTGCCAGAGCACGTTGGAACTGTTGAACACGCCGGTGAGCTGGCCGGCGATGGCTGCGGCGATCTGCGCGGACACCGCACCGGTGAAAGTGACCGGGTTGGCCGCGGCGGCCGCGCCGTTCTGGCTGGCCGAGCTGAACAGGGTCAGCTGGCCGGCTTTCTCCTGCAGGGTCATCTTGCCGATGAGGGTGTCGATGAAGGCCGGCACCTTGCCCGCGTCGCGGCCCAGGGCCAGGCCCATTGGCAGCTGCCAGAGCAGGGTGGCCGCGCCGGTGGCCACCAGCAACTGCCGGCGCGTGATTCCGCCTGGTGTCATCTCGCTCCCCTTCAGAGCCTGATTGGCCGCCCCACGGCGGCGCCGGGGACGCAATGTAATCGTTTACAAGCAGGAAGCACGCCGCACTGCACGACGGCCGCCCAGCAGGTCGCCGCGGCCCGATCTGGGATACTCACGGCAGTCCCTCAATGCAAGTGCCCCACCGATGCCGCCCACCGATGCCGAACTCGAACAGCTCCGTCGGCCAGCAGCTGCGCGCCCAGCGCGACATGCTGGTCACCGCCGAAAGCTGTACCGGCGGCTGGATCGCCAAGGCCATGACCGACATCGCCGGGTCCTCGGTCTGGTTCGACTGCGGCATGGTGGCCTACAGCTACGAGGCCAAGCAGGCGCTGCTGGGAGTGCGCCCGCAGACCCTGGAGACCTTTGGCGCGGTCAGCCGCGAGACCGCGATCGAAATGGTCTCCGGCGCGCTGGTCAATTCCGGGGCCAGCGTTGCGGTGGCGGTGACCGGCATCGCCGGGCCGGGCGGCGGCAGCGAAGACAAGCCGGTCGGCACCGTCTGGATCGGCTGGAAACGCCGCGGCGGCTACGCCCGCGCCCAGGTCTTCCGGTTCGACGGCGATCGCGACGCGGTGCGCCGCCAGACCGTGGCCGCGGCCCTGCAAGGCCTGGAGTCGATGCTGTGAGCGGGTCCGGGCACGGTTCGCTGTGGGACACGCTGAGCAGCGTGCGCGACCTGGGCCGGATCCAGGAGATCGCCGTGGTGCTGTTGCGCTACGGGTTCGGCGATGTGGCCGCGCGCGTGGGCATGACCGGCGCGCTGGAAAAGGCGGGCCGGCTGCTGCGCATGGAGCATGCCGACCAGTACCTGACCATGCCCACGCCCGAACGCCTGCGCCGCACCCTGCAGGACCTGGGCCCGACCTTCATCAAGTTCGGCCAGATCCTGTCCACCCGCGTGGACCTGCTGCCGCCGGAATACCTGCGCGAACTGGGCCAGCTGCAGAACAACGTCCCGGCGCTGGATTTCGAACTGCTCCGGCCGCAGGTGCGCCAGGACCTGGGCTGCGAACCGGAGGACATCTTCGCGCGCATCGACACCGTGCCGCTGGCGGCCGCCTCGCTGGCCCAGACCCACCGCGCCTGGCTGGCCGACGGCACCGCGCTGGTGCTGAAGATCCGCAGGCCGGGCATCCGCGAGGTGGTCGAGGCCGACCTGCGCCTGCTGGCGCGGCTGGCCGACATCGCCGAAGCGCGTGCCCCGGATCTGCGTCGCTACCACCCGGTCGAGGTGGTGCGCCAGTTCACCGCGTCGCTGCGCAACGAGCTGGACTTCGCCGCCGAATGCCGCAACGCCGAGCGCATCGCGGCCAATTTCGCCGGCCACCCGGAAATCGTGGTGCCTGCGGTGGTCTGGCCGTTGACCAGCGAGCGGCTGAACGTGCAGGAGTTCGTCGGCGCCATCCCCGGCGCGGACATCGCCGCGGTCGAGGCCGCCGGCCTGGATCGGGCCCAGCTGGCACGCAGCGGCGCCAACATCGTGCTGAAGATGGTGCTCGAGGACGGCCTGTTCCACGCCGATCCGCATCCCGGCAACATTTTCTACCTGCCCGACGGGCGCATCGCGGTGATCGACTTCGGCATGGTCGGCCACGTCAACGCGCAGCGGCGCGGGCAGGTCGCGCGCCTGCTGTACGGGCTGGTGGCGCAGCGGCCGGAGGACGTGGCCGACATCCTGATCGACTGGGCCGGCCAGGCCGAGGTCGACGAAGCGCGGCTGCAGGCCGACATCGACGAGATGATCGACCAGTACCGCGGCCTGGCGTTGAAGGACCTGCACATGGGCCGGATGCTGCTGGGGGTGTCGGCGCTGCTGCGCCAGCACGCACTGGTGCTGCCGGGCGACCTGGCGCTGATGATCAAGGCCTTCCTGACCCTGGAGGGGCTGGGCCGGCTGCTCGACCCGGACTTCGACATGGCCAGCGAGGCGCGCCCGTTCCTGGAGCGGGCGATGCTGCAGCGCTATTCGCCGCGCCGCCTGGCCAAGCGCGGCCAACGCGCCCTGGCCGGTTCGCTGGACCTGCTGGAAGACCTGCCGCGCGAACTGCGGCGGATGCTGCGCCGCTACGGGCAGGGCAAGTTCAAGCTGGAAGTGACCAGCCTGCGGCCATTCGGCAACCAGGTCGCCCACGCGGTCAACCGGCTGACCATGGGCATCATCACCGCGGCCCTGATCGTCGGCTCGTCCATCGTCATCGACAGCGGCGGGGTGGCCAGCCGCTTCCGCACTGTCCTGGGACTGGGCGGCTTCATCGGCGCGGGGCTGTGCGGAGTGGTGCTGCTGGTCTGGATCCTGCGCAGCGGCAGGCGCTGAAGCGGCTGTTCTCGCGCCTGCGGCGGCCGTGGTGGCGGGCGCGAGGTGGGTAGCGCGGGGACTTGAGGAATTCCGATCCGGCCGGGATGGGAGCAGGTCGCCGGGCTGGCCTTCGAGGATCGTGCAGATGGGTTCCAGCGTGTGCTTGCCGGACTTGCGAGCTGGCTTCGTTAGTAGTATTAATACTAACCATGGACCTCACCGCTACCCAGCAGGCAATCCTGGCCCACATTGCCGAGCGCATCGAAGCCGAAGGCATGCCGCCCTCGCAGGCCGAGATCGCCAGGGCCTTCGGCTTCAAGGGCGTGCGCGCTGCGCAATACCACCTGGAGGCGCTGGAAGCAGCCGGCGCCATCGAGCGCAGGCCCGGCCGGGCGCGCGGCATCCGGGTCCTGCACGCGCCACCGCCGGTGCAGGCCTCGATGAACTTCGCCGCGGCCAATGACTCCTCCGCGCTGCGCCTGCCGGTGCTGGGCCGGGTCGCCGCCGGCACGCCGATCGGGGCCGATGCCGACCACCACGCCTACGTGGTGCTGGACCGGGTGTTGTTCTCGCCCTCGCCGGATTACCTGCTCAAGGTCAAGGGCGACTCGATGCGGGACGAGGGCATCTTCGATGGCGACCTGATCGGGGTGCACCGCACCGGCGATGCGCGCAGCGGCCAGATCGTGGTGGCGCGCATCGATGAAGAGATCACCGTCAAGCTGCTCAAGATTGGCCGCGATTCGATCCGCCTGCTGCCGCGCAACCCCGACTATTCCCCGATCGAGGTCAAGCCGGGCCAGGACTTCGCCATCGAAGGCCTGTACTGCGGGCTGGTGCGGCCCAACCGATGAACCGCACGGGCGATTGCGGATTTTTCCGACGCCGCGCCGCGTGCTTGCCTGCTGTCCGTTCCACCCCGGCTGACGCATTTTTACAGGGGGTCGCGCCGGTCTCAGTCCGTGCGATCACCTGCCCCTAGATTGCTTCCCAACAGATCACCACCCCTTTGAGGACACCGAAAATGGACGAGAACAAGAAGCGCGCCCTGGCTGCCGCCCTGACCCAGATCGAACGCCAGTTCGGCAAGGGCTCGGTGATGCGCATGGGCGACCGCGTGATCGAGGCGGCCGAAGTCATCCCGACCGGTTCGCTGATGCTGGACATCGCACTGGGCATCGGCGGCCTGCCCAAGGGCCGCGTGGTCGAGGTCTACGGGCCGGAGTCCTCGGGCAAGACCACCCTGACCCTGCAGGCCATCGCGCAGTGCCAGAAGCTGGGCGGCACCGCGGCGTTCATCGACGCCGAGCATGCGCTGGATCCGATCTACGCGGGCAAGCTGGGCGTCAACGTCGACGACCTGCTGCTGTCCCAGCCCGACACCGGCGAGCAGGCGCTGGAGATCGCCGACATGCTGGTGCGCTCCAACTCGGTGGACATCGTGGTCATCGACTCGGTCGCCGCGCTGACCCCCAAGGCCGAGATCGAAGGCGAGATGGGCGACCAGCTGCCGGGCCTGCAGGCCCGGCTGATGAGCCAGGCGCTGCGCAAGCTGACCGGCAACATCAAGCGCTCCAACACCCTGGTGATCTTCATCAACCAGCTGCGCATGAAGATCGGCGTGATGATGCCGGGCCAGAGCCCGGAAGTGACCACCGGCGGCAACGCGCTGAAGTTCTACGCCTCGGTGCGCCTGGACATCCGCCGCATCGGCGCGATCAAGAAGGGCGACGAGATCATCGGCAACCAGACCCGCATCAAGGTCGTCAAGAACAAGATGGCGCCCCCGTTCAAGCAGGTCGTCACCGAGATCCTGTACGGGGAGGGCATCAGCCGCGAAGGCGAGCTGATCGACATGGGCGTGGAGGCCAAGCTGGTCGACAAGGCCGGCGCCTGGTACAGCTACGGCGACGAGCGCATTGGCCAGGGCAAGGACAATGCCCGCACCTACCTGCGCGAAAATCCGGCCGTGGCCGCCAGGCTGGAGGCCGAGCTGCGCGAGAAGTTCCAGCCGGCCGAAGTGGCGGCCCGTGAGAACGACGAGGTCGATGTCGACTGAGCTCATCGCTGCCACGCGGGTCGGCGCTGCGGTCAGTGGCGGCGCCGCCCTGGGTGGTGCAGGGCATGCCGGGAGGATGGGCCCGCGAGGGTGCCGCCTCCGGTCTTGTTTTCCGGCCAGGGATTTCGGTCCCGGCCGGCTGGAGGGCCGCAATGGAAGACCCTGACCCCACCGCTGCGCCTGGGCAAGACGCCGCGGCGGAAGGCCGGCGCCGGCGCAGGCCCGAGCCGACTCCGCTCCAGCGCGCCCTGTCGCTGCTGGTCCGGCGCGAACACTCGCGCAAGGAGCTCATCGGCAAACTGACCGCGCGCGGAGTGGACGGCGAGGCGGCCGCGGCGGCGGTCTCGCGCCTGGCAGGGGAGGGCTGGCAGGACGACGCGCGCTTTGCCGAGCTGCTGGTCCGCAGCCGCGCCGGTTCCGGCTACGGGCCGCGCTACATCCAGCTCGAACTGGAAACCCACGGCCTGGACGCGGCCCAGGTCGCGGCGGCCATGGCAACGTTTGAAGGTGACTGGCGCGCGCTGGCCCAGGACCTGGTTGCGCGCCGATTCGGCCCGGACGGTCCACGGGAACTGACCGGCCAGCGCAAGGCGGCCGACCTGCTGATGCGGCGCGGCTTCGACGGCCCGACCGTGCGGGCAGTGCTGCGCGGGCAACCGGACGACTGAGGGCATGGGGTTTGTTACCCTTTGCGGCTCAAGGTTGTCCGGGACTGGCTGCATCCGCATGTAAGGGGATCGCGGCCCGTTTTGCCAGCCGCTCGCCCAACGCAAGTTCCCACATGACCGCCCCCACCTTCAGCAGCAACCAGGTCCGCCAGGACTTTCTCGACTTTTTTCGCGGCAAGGGCCACACCATCGTGCCGTCGGCGCCGCTGGTGCCAGGCAACGATCCCACGTTGCTGTTCACCAATTCGGGCATGGTCCAGTTCAAGGACGTGTTCCTGGGCGCGGAGAAGCGCAGCTACGTGCGCGCGGCCGACGTGCAGCGCTGCCTGCGTGCCGGCGGCAAGGACCAGGTCGGCTACACCGCGCGCCACCACACCTTCTTCGAAATGCTGGGCAACTGGTCCTTCGGCGACTACTTCAAGAAGGACGCCATCGCCTGGGCGTGGGAACTGTTGACCCAGGTCTGGAAGCTGCCGGCCGAGCGCCTGCTGGTCACCGTCTACCACACCGACGAGGAGGCCTACGCGCTGTGGCACGAGATGATCGGCATCCCGGCCGAGCGGATCGTGCGGATCGGCGACAACAAGGGCGCGCCGTTTGCCTCGGACAACTTCTGGCAGATGGCCGACACCGGCCCGTGTGGCCCGTGCACCGAGATCTTCTACGACCACGGCGCGGAGATCGCCGGTGGCCCGCCGGGCTCGCCCGATGAGGATGGCGACCGCTTCATCGAGATCTGGAACCTGGTGTTCATGCAGTTCGACCGCCAGCCCGACGGCACCCTGGTGCCGCTGCCGGCGCCATGCGTGGATACCGGCATGGGCCTGGAGCGGCTGGTGGCGGTGCTGCAGCACGTGCACAGCAACTACGAGATCGACCTGTTCCAGGCCCTGATCAAGGACGCCGCGCGCCTGACCGGCACCACCGACCTTGAAAACAAGTCGCTGCGGGTGATCGCCGACCACATTCGGGCTTGCGCGTTCCTGATCGTCGACGGCGTGCTGCCATCCAATGAAGGCCGCGGCTACGTGCTGCGCCGGATCATCCGCCGCGCCTTGCGCCATGGCTGGATGCTGGGCGTGCGCCAGCCGTTCTTCTTCCAACTGGTCCCGACCTTGTCGGCGCTGATGGGCGATGCCTATCCCGAGCTGCCGGCCAGGCAGGACCTGGTCGAGCGCGCACTCAAGGCCGAGGAAGAGCGCTTTGCCGAGACGCTGGACGCCGGCATGCGCATCTTCGAGGAGGTGGCCGCGCGCGCGCACGGCAAGACCATCCCGGGCGTGGACGCATTCCGCCTGTACGACACCTATGGCTTCCCGGTCGACCTGACCGCCGACATCGCGCGCGAGCGGGGCATGGAGGTGGACCTGGCCGGGTTTGACGAGGCCATGGCGCAGCAGCGCCAGACTGCGCGCGCCGCCGGTCGGTTTGCGTCCGGCACCGGCCTGCCGGCCGAGCTGGTGGCCCAGCTCAGGCCGACCGAATTCCTGGGCTACGACTGTCTGCAGGCCCAGGGCCTGCCCGTGGTCGCACTGCTGCGCGACGGCCGCCCGGTCCAGCGCCTGGAAGCGGGCGAGTCCGGCGTGGTACTGCTGGCGCGCACCCCGTTCTATGCCGAGTCCGGCGGCCAGGTGGGCGATACCGGGGTTCTGGAAGGGAAACGCGGCCGCTTCGAGGTGAGCGACACGCTGAAGCTGGCCGGACAGTTCCATGGCCATGTCGGCCGGGTGAGCCAGGGCGTGCTGGCGGTCGGCGACGTGCTCTCGGCCACCGCCGACGCGCAGCGCCGTGGCGCGACCATCCTCAACCACTCGGCCACCCACCTGCTGCACGCGGCGCTGCGCTCGCTGCTGGGCACCCATGTGCAGCAGAAGGGCTCGCTGGTGGCGCCGGATCGGCTGCGTTTTGACTTCTCGCATTTCCAGCCGGTGTCGGCCAGCGAGCTTGCCGAGGTCGAACGCCGGGTCAACGCCGAGATCCGTCGCAACCACGCCGTCGAGATCCACCACATGGGCATGCAGGAGGCGCTGGAATTCGGCGCCATGGCCCTGTTCGGCGAAAAGTACGGCGAACACGTGCGCGTGCTGCGCATGGGCGAGACCTCCACCGAACTGTGCGGCGGCACCCACGTGCAGCGCACCGGCGACATCGGCCTGTTCAAGATCGTCAGCGAAAGCGGCGTCTCCGCCGGCGTGCGCCGGATCGAGGCCGTGACCGGCCAGGGCGCACTGGACTACGTGGATGCCGAAGAGCAGCGCCTGGCCGAGGCCGCCGCGCTGCTGGGCGGCCATCCCACCGAGGTGGCTGACAGGATCCGCCAGTTGGTCGAGCGCCAGAGGAAACTCGAACGCGAGCTGGAAAGCTTCAAGGCCAAGGCTGCCGCGGGCGCAACCGCCGAGCTGGCCGGTCAGGCCACCGACCTGGATGGGATCAAGGTCCTGGCCGTGCGCCTGGAGGGCTTCGATGCCAGGGCCTTGCGCGAGGCGATGGACCGTCTCAAGCAACAGCTGGGCGATGCGGTGATCGTGCTGGCCGGGACCAATGCCGGCAAGGCCGCGCTGGTGGCCGGCGTGAATGGCAGCGCGATGGGCCGAGTCAAGGCCGGGGAACTGCTCAGCCACGTGGCCGGTCAGATCGGAGGCAAGGGCGGCGGTCGCCCGGACCTGGCCCAGGGGGGCGGCGAGGATGGACCTGCCCTTGCCTCGGCGTTGGAGGGGATCAGGACTTGGGTGGCACAACGGCTCGCCGCCTGATCGACCTTCAAGCCTTGCGGCCCGGCATGGCTGGCCGCTACCATGTTTCACGTCCATGAACCTATCTGGAAGTGTTTTGGCAACTACCGATGCCAAACGCTTCTGCCGGCTTTAGGCTAGCCGGATTACGGAGAAATGAAATGTTGATTTTGACCCGCCGTGTCGGCGAAACCCTGATGATCGGAGATTCGGTCTCAGTCACCGTCCTCGGCGTGAAAGGCAACCAGGTGCGCATTGGCATCACCGCGCCCAAGGATGTTGCCGTGCACCGCGAAGAGATCTACCAGCGCATCCAGCGTGGCGAAGAGGCCGGTTCGGCTGAGCACGCCGACAACAATTCCTCGAACTGACGATTTTCGTTTGCCGTGCGCACCTTCAGCCGGTATCCTTGCCGGCTGCTGCGTAGGCATACGTCAGCAGCGTTGCCTGGAGTGGTGCCCGAGCGGCTGAAGGGGCTCCCCTGCTAAGGGAGTATAGGGTCAAAAGCTCTATCGAGGGTTCGAATCCCTCCCACTCCGCC
>LNAP01001151.1_pt1 | contig 28603 bp, 29 predicted proteins | sample 602601 | NCBI WGS metagenome assembly LNAP01 (sample SAMN02440304, study PRJNA202911) | soil metagenome | biome: Subtropical and temperate rainforests or woodlands; isolation source: soil samples (1 kg each in a 20% v/v slurry with milli Q water) were... ... | reverse complement strand
GCCTGGCCAAAGCCCTTGATGCCGCGCTGTTCGGCAACCTGCAATGGCGCGGTGGAATCGGTGTGCTGCGCCATGATATCGGCGCCCTGATCGATCAGCGCCTTGGCGGTATCGGCTTCCTTGCCGGGATCGTACCAGGAATTGATGAAGACGGCCTTGATGCGGGCCGCCGGATTGATCGTGCGCATGCCGAGGATGAAGGCGTTCATGCCCATGATGACTTCCGGGATCGGCACCGAGCCGATATAGCCGACGATGCCGGATTTCGACATCTTGCCGGCGATGACACCCTGGATATAGCGGCCTTCATAGAAGCGGATGTTATAGGTCGCGACATTCTCCGCCCGCTTATAGCCGGTAGCGTGTTCGAACTTCACCTTGGGGAAGCGCTTCGCCACTTTGAGCGTCGGATTCATGAAACCGAAGGACGTCGTGTAGATCAGGCCATGGCCTTTATTGGCCAGCTCGGCGATGACGCGTTCGGAATCGGCGCCTTCCTTGACGCTTTCGACATAGGTCGTCTTGATGGCACTGCCAAGATCGGCTTCCAGCGCCTTGCGTGCCAGATCATGCTGATGCGTCCAGCCGAAATCCTCGACTGGCCCAACATAGATGAAACCGACTTTCAACGGATCGGCGGCCAAAGCCGGCCGGATGATCGCCGGCGCCGCCAAGGTGGCGAGCGACGCGCCCAGCAGTTTATTGAAGGTTCTTCTTTCCAACATCGTCTCCCTTATCGTCTTGCTTTTGATTGATCCAGTCATGCCGCGACATTCAGCCGGTGGCGTGGAACGGTCTTCCCAGGCAGGCCGGTGCATTCAGCCGGATCCTGATGCGGTCGCGCGAGATTAATACCAGGACCAGGATGGTGGCGAGATAGGGCAGGCTGGAAATCAGTTGCGACGGTAACGCGACGCCCAGACCCTGCACATAAAGCGACAGATACATGATGCCGCCGAAGAGATAGGCGCCGAGCAGCAGCCAGATCGGCCGCCAGGTGGCGAAAACCACTAGCGCCAAAGCGATCCAGCCCCGGCCGGCTGTCATGTTCTCCGACCAGCTGGGGCTATAGGCCAGCGACATATAGGCACCGGCCAGGCCGGCCATGGCGCCGCCGAACGCCGTCGCCCCGTAGCGGATGGCGATGACGGGATAGCCGATCGCATGGGCCGCCTCATGGGAATCGCCGATGGCCCGCAGCACCAGCCCGCCGCGGCTGCGATAGAGGAACCAGATGACAGCGCCCAGAATCAGGAAAGAGGCATAGACCAAGCCGTCCTGGTGAAACAGCAGTGGCCCGGCGACCGGCAGGTCGCTGAGGCCGGCGATGCTGAGCTTCGGCAAGGGTTGCAAAGCGGTGCCGACATAACCCGCCCCCATGAGCGCGCTGAGCCCGGTACCGAAAATCGTCAGGGCCAGGCCGCTAGCCACCTGATTGGCGAGCAGCGTCAGCGCCAGGAAGGCGAAGATCAGCGACATGACGATGCCGGCACCGGCAGCCGCCAACACGCCCAGCAGCACATTGCCGCTATGGACCGCCGTCGCGAAGCCGATGACGGCGCCGACCAGCATCATGCCTTCGACACCGAGATTGAGGACGCCGGATTTCTCCGTCACCAATTCGCCCGTCGCCGCCAGCAACAGCGGCGTCGCCGCGGTGATGACGCTGAGGATGAAATTGATCGCTTCCGGACTCATGGCGCCGTCCCCGCTTGCGCCATGTCCGGTGCCGGGCCTGCCGGCACCGACCGGCTGCCGATCCGCAGGCGGTAGAGGATCAGCACATCGCAGCCCAGCAGGAAGAACAGCAGGATGCCCTGGAAGATGCCGGTGACCGCATTGGGCAGGCCAAGCTCGATCTGTGCGGTTTCGCCGCCAAGATAAGAGAGCGCCAGGACAAGGCCGGCCAGGACCACGCCGAGCGGATGCAGCCGGCCAAGAAAGGCCACGATGATGGCGGTGAAGCCGTAGCCGGGCGAGATCGACGGCGTCAGCTGACCGATCGGCCCGGCCACTTCGAACAGCCCGGCAAGGCCAGCCAGCCCGCCGCCGAGCAGCAGCGATATCCAGGTCAGGCCGTTTTCACTGAAGCCGGCGAACCGCGCGGCGCGCGGCGCCAGACCGAAGACCCGCAGCTGAAAGCCCAGCAGCGATTTCGACAGGATCAGCCAGCCGGCCAGTGCCGCAGCCAGCGCGAAGACGACGCCGAGATGCAGCCGCGTCTCGGGGATCAGGATCGGCACCAGCGCGCTGTCGCCAAACATCGCCGTCTGCGGAAATCCATAACCCTCGGGATCCTTCCACGGCCCGGTGACGAGATAGAGCAGCAACAGCTGCGCTACATAGGTCAGCATCAGGCTGGTCAGGATCTCATTGGCGTTGAAGCAGGTCTTCAGGAAAGCGGGAATGGCAGCCCAGGCCATGCCGCCCAGCACACCGAGCACAATCATCGCCGGGAACAGCCACCAGCCGCCGCCCTCCCCCACATGCAAAGCCAGACCGCCGCCGAAGATGGCGCCCAGGATGAACTGGCCTTCGGCGCCGATATTCCAGACATTGGCGCGAAAGCCGAGCGACAGGCCGACACCGATCAGAATAAGCGGCGCGGCCTTGACGAAGAGTTCAGGCAGGCCGCCCGTATTGACCAGCGGTGCCACGAGAAAGGTATAGAGCGCCTCACCCGGCCGCTGTCCAAGCACGGCGAAGATCAGTCCTGCAGTGATGACGGTCAGCAGCAGGGCCAGGACCGGCGAGCCATAGGTCCAGAGCGGCGAGCGGCGGCCACGCGATTCAAGCCTCAACCACAAATCCGCTATCCTTCTCTTCGATCTTGCGCGGCGTTTCATGAATGCCGCCCATCAGCAGGCCGAGTTCCTCGACCGTCACGCCGTCAACCGGGCGCGGCGTCGAGAGGCGGCCCAGATTGAGCACGGCGATGCGCTGGCACAAGGCAAGAATCTCATCGAGGTCCTGGGAAATCACGATGACGCCGGCACCTCCCGCCGCGAGATCGATCAGCGCCTGATGAATGGCCGCCGCCGCACCGGCATCGACGCCCCAGGTCGGCTGCGCCACCACCAGCAGATCGGGCTGCTGCAGAATTTCGCGGCCGATGATGAATTTCTGCAGATTGCCGCCCGAGAGCGATTGCGCCGCGGCGCGCGGGCCGCGGCTGCGCACATCGAAGAGACGGATGATCTCACCGGCGAAACGCCGGGTGCGTTCCTGCCGGATGAGACCGCTGCGGGTGAGATCCTGGCTGCGGAAGGCTGAGAGAAAGGCATTATCGCTGAGGCTAAGCGCACTGACGGCGCCGTGGCCGTTGCGTTCTTCCGGCACGAAGCAGGCACCCAGCTCGCGGCGCTGCGCCGGCCCGAGCCGCCCGGCGGCAATGCCGTCGATGCGGATGGTTTCCGCCGTCGCAGCCAGAACTTCACCGGACAGCGCCTCCATCAATTCCGTCTGGCCATTGCCGGCGACGCCACCGATCCCGAGGATCTCGCCGCCTTGCAGGGTGAAGGAAACATCCTTGAGATCGATACCGAATTGCTGGTCGGAGACCAGGGAAAGAGCCGAGACTTCCAGTTTCGGGACCGCTGCCTGGCGTCCCGCGGGCTGACGGCTGGGCAGATTGACACGGCTGCCGATCATCAATTCGGCCAGATGTTCGGCCGTCTCAAGCCGGGGATCGCATTCCGCCACCACCTTGCCCTGGCGCAGAATCGTCGCGTGCTGGCACAGGCTGCGGATTTCCTCCAGCTTATGACTGATATAAAGAATGGCGCAGCCTTCCGCCGCCAGGCGCCGTAAGGTTTCGAATAATTTCTCGGCTTCCTGCGGCGTCAGGACCGATGTCGGCTCATCCATGATCAACAATTTCGGCTGCTGCAGCAGGCAGCGGACGATTTCGATCCGTTGGCGCTCACCGACCGACAGGTCATGGACAGCACGATCTGGCTCCAATGGCAACCCGTAAGCACGCGAAATCTCGACAATGCGGCGGTCCAGGCCCTTGCGGAGCGCCGCATCGTCGATGCCGAGCGCAATATTTTCTGCCACGGTCAATGAATCGAAGAGGGAAAAATGCTGAAACACCATGCCGATGCCGAGGCGTCGGGCATGCGCCGGATTGGCGATCCCGATCGGCTCGCCACGCCATAAGATGCGGCCGGCATCAGGATGGAGGACGCCGTAGATGATCTTGACCAGTGTGCTCTTGCCAGCGCCGTTTTCGCCCAGGAGCGCATGAATCTCGCCGGCACGGATGGCGAGGTCCACATGATCATTGGCGAGACAGCCGGGAAATTGCTTGACGATGCCCTCAAGGCAAAGCAACGGCTTGCCATCGGCCTGCCCTGCCGTGTGCCGCGATGCCGCCATGCCCGCCCCTCTTTCCAACACCGTGGCGCCGATTATCTAGCGGCTTCCGCTGATTCGCGAGCGTTATTCGAGCACAGCCGGCAGACGACCGCCGCCGCCGAGATCGGGCTCACCGCTTCCTTTCGGCGCGCAGACGGATTGCCGATCGATGCCCGGCGCAACCGGATCCGTCACGTTGCCGGGGACAGGGGATATGCCAGGCATCATAACTACAATCTAAGCGGGATTCGTTCCGGCGGCACAAATTCACGCGCCGGAATTGCCGCCCTGCCACGTATCACTAGCGTTGCCGGATCGATCCGCCAGGGGACATCCGTCAACCATCCTCGACGCCTCGGTTTACCCGTCCCAGTCGCATAAATGTGATTTCGATGAGCATTCCAGGGTATGTAACAAAGCTTGATCGGCGATCGGACCCAACGACAAAAATGATTGGATTTGTATGACTTTGAAGAAAATTACGCTTCCGGCCGAACAGCTAACGGCAGAAAATTTCGCACCCTTCGGCGAGGTGATCGAAATTGGCGACCGCGAACCGGATGTCAGCGAGGATCATTTCGCCGAAACCTATGTCGATCTGGCGCGAATTGATGTCATCGCCAAGGACGGCCGGCCGCAACTCAATCTCATCCGCGCCACGCCGCGCAAACTGCCAGTGCAGATTCACAGTCTGGAACGCTATCAGCTATCCAGCCGCGTCATCATGCCCCTGCTGTTTTATCCCTTCATGATCATCGTGGCGCCGGCAGCCTCCGAGGCCGATCCGTCGACGCTGCGGGCCTTCGTTTCCGACGGGCAACAAGGCGTCAATCTGGCCAAGGGCATCTGGCAGCACCCGCTGATCGCATTGAAACGCCGCATGAACTTCCTGACGCTCGATCGGGCCGGACCGGGTCGGAACCGCGAACAGATCGAACTGGACGACAAGCTGCAGGTCAATATCAGTCTCTAGCCCGAATCAGTCTCTAAGCCCGATCCCCGCCGCCGGGCTCCCGCCCCCTCGGGTTCCGCCTGACCCCGCCCGCGGCGCTTCTCCCGGTTCCTGATCGATAAGCGACGACAAGACGACAAACCCGGCTATAGTGGCCGGATGGTTGCCGCCACGCATCGCCTTTCGCAGGAGACAACTGATGACCACACGCCCGGCTGATAACCCCGCGCCGATCATCTGTCTGATCGATCCACTTTGCGGTTGGTGTTACGCCGTGACACCGCAGCTGATCAAGCTGCGGGCCGCCTTGGGGCATGACGTCGCGCAGATTCTGCCGACCGGCCTGTTCAGCGGCGCCGGTGCCCGTCCCATGACCCCGGCCTTCCGCGACTATGCCTGGCAGAACGATCAGCGTATCGCGCGCCTGAGCGGTCAGCCCTTTTCGCAACTCTATTACGACCGCGTGCTGTCGGACGTTTCCGCCCCCTTCGATTCGGGACCCGCCAGCCTGACCCTGGCGATGGCAGAGTTCCTGAAAGCAGGCAGCGGCCTGGAGATTCTGACCCATCTGCAAAAGGCGCGTTATGTCGAGGGGCGGAATTTGTGCGACAGCGACGTGCTGCTCGGTATCGTCGCCGAGTTCGGCTTCGACCGCCGCCGCTTCGCCGCTGCACTCGACGATCCCGTGCAGAGCGAGGCGGCGATGGAAATCATCACCGATGGCCGACGGCTTCTGGCGCGGCACGGATTGGAGGCGGTCCCCGCGATGATCATCAATGATGGCACCGACCAGACCCTGGTGCCATCCTCGGTGCTGGTCGATCCGTCGCTGGGACTGATCGAAACGCTGATCGCGCATTTCCGCAACGGCGCCGGCGCAACGCCCTTAAAGTTCCGCCATCGCTGACACGGATTTGGGATTAGGCAGGCCGGCTTCCGCCAACAGCCAATCACGAAACGCCTTTACCTTGCGCATCGAGGCGAATTCCGGCAACGCGACGAAATAATACCCCCATTTTGTCGTCATCAGACGTTCGAAGGGCTGGATCAGCCGGCCGGCGGCGAGATCGTCATCCGCCAGCGGCGTGCTGGCCAGGGCAACACCCTGGCCCTGCGCGGCCGCCTGCAGCACCAAGGTGTGCGAGGTGAAGCGCGGACCGCGGGCGACATCGATCCCGGCGGTGCCCGCCGCCCGCAACCAGCCGGCCCAATCGGGCCAAGTGCCGTCGGTCGACATCCATTCCAGATGCAGCAATGTATGCCAGCGCAAATCGGCGGGATCGCGCAGGGGCCGATCGCCCCGCAGCAGCAGCGGACTGCAAACCGGGAAGATGTTTTCCTCGAACAGCTTGACGGCGTACATATCGGGGAAATGCCCGGTCCCGTAGCGTACCGCCGCCTGGATGAGACCACTCTCCAGGCTGACATAGCCGCTGCGCGCATCCAGCAAGACATCGATATCGGGATGCTGCTGCTTGAAGCGTTCCAGGCGCGCCAGCAGCCAGGTTGCCGAGAAGGTCGGCGGCGCGCTCACGGTCAGCAGCTGGCTGCGGCCGGCATTGCGCATCTTTTCCACCGCCAGGCCGAGCTGCGAGAAACCTTCGCGCAATTCCTTCAAGGCAGCCTGACCGGCATCGGTCAGGGCCAGGCCTTTATTGGTCTTGCGCACCAGCTCGATGCCGAGATCGGCTTCCAGCTGCTTGATCTGCTGGCTGACCGCCGCCTTGGTGACGCTGAGTTCATCCGCCGCTTCACGCAGATTGAGCGAGCGGGACACGACCTCGAAGGCTCTGAGCGAATTCAACGACGGCAGGCGCATGCGATTACCGTATAGATTTTCTGAACATAAGCCCAGTAAGCCTATATTCCCACAGCCCTTGTCAAGCTGCGGCGGTGGAATTGCCGCGACCTTACCGCGGATATCATCCGTGGCGCCGGCCCCGACGTTGCCTAGAAAAACTACACAGATCAGCAGATTCATTCTAGGTATGCAGCGCCAACCCTTTGACCGCCCGATCGACATCCTTGCGCGGACCCAACAGCGCAAGGCCGACCAGGTTGAGATCGTCCACGGGGGCCGCGGCAAAGACCGCGCGATTGGCCGCGTCATGGCCGGTCGCGAACATCGCCTCGATATAGGGGGCGACCGTCAGGCCGCGCTCGAGCGCGATGCGGTGGGCATGCTGCAATTGCAGGCGCGCAGCGGAGAAGACCAGAACAGGCTGGCCGAGCATGCGGCAATAGGGGCGCTCATCCTTGTCGCGATAAACCTCGCCGCAAATCGCCGGATCGGCGGTCGCGATGCCGCTGGCCAGGAAGGCGGCGACATTCAGTTTCTGCCAGACCGCGAGATCGTCGCGGATAATCAGGGAAATCTTGGTGGTGAACATCTGAAGCTCCGATTGTGATGCCTCAGACTCAGGTCACCCGCCTTTGGCTGTCTGGAACATTTGTGCAGAGCTGGCGGTAGGCCGCCGGGGTCAGGCGATAGGCGCGACGGAACCAGCGGCCGAGATGGCTTTGATCGGCGAAACCGACTGCCGCCGCCGTCTCGGCGGGCGCCATGCCGGCCGCCAGATAAGAGCGTGCCGCATTCAGCCGCAACTGCACCAGATAGGCATGGGGCGCCACCCCATATGCGGTGCGAAACTGCCGCGTCAGGCGGAAGCGGTCGGTGCCGACTTCCTGTGCCAGGCGATCGAGGCCGATCTCCTCGCTCATCCGCGCCTGCAGCAGATCGCGCAAGCGGCGCATCGCGACCGGCACCGTCCGGGACGATGCGGCACCTATCCCACCGACCGGACCGTCCGGCTGACCGGTCAGGACATCGACCAGATCGTCGAGCGCGGTGTCGCGCACCAGGCGGGGATCGCGGCCGTGAAAAGACCGGCAGGCGCGCAGGATGACCCGCGCCAAACGGGGATCTTCCATCAGGGTCGAGCGGAAGCCGAGCCGCACCGCGCGGTCGGATGCGGCGCTCTTGCGCTCGCAGTAATCCTGCAGCCAGGCGGTGTCGAGATAAAGCATGCGATAGGTGAAGCCGGCAACTTCCGGCGCGTGGCCGTCATGCACCTCGCCGGGTTCGATCAGGATGACATGGCCGGGCGTGCAGCGATGCAGCGCCCGGCGGCAGTGGAATTGCTGCACGCCCTGCTCGGTCACGCCGATCAGATAGGCGTCATGGAAATGCGGGTCATAAGCATGGCCGTCGAAATGCGCCCGGATGGATTCGATACCCGTCCCGGCATCACGTACCAACTCGACCCAGCCGTTTTCCGTCCGCGACATCAAAACCTCATCGCGCTTAGTCCGCGTCCTGGCCGAACCTGCCACCTTTCGCCGGGCCCTGCCAGCAAAACAAACGTCCCGCCGCCGGGAGGCGACGGGACGTCAAGATATCAAGATGAAACGGAAGATGCGGCCCGATCCCCGCGCCGTTCAATTACACCTCAGTCATTCGGCGGCATGCGCCGCAGATTTGAGTTCCGAGGGCAGGCGCGCGATCAGCGAAGAGAGATCTTCGGCATGCTCTTCTTCTTTTGCGAGGATGGTTTCCATCAGACGCCGGGTGGTCGGATCCTTGTCGGCGAGCCAGCGGACGATTTCGCTATAGGTCTCGATCGCAATGCGCTCAGCCACAAGATCCTCCTGGATCATCGAGACGAGATCCTTGCCTTCCGAGTATTCCGCGTGGCTGCGCGTGGACAGGCTGGCGGGATTGAAATCCGGCTGACCGTTCAACTGCACGATCCGGGTGGCAACCCAATCAGCATGTTCCTGCTCTTCCTGCGCATGTTCCAGGAATTCGGCCTTCACCGATTCCGAATACAGGCCATCCGCCGTATAGTAATGGCGCTTATAGCGCAGGGTGCAGACGATCTCCGTCGCCAGCACTTCGTTCAGCACCTTCACGACCTGGGTGTAATCGGATTTGTTGGCGGCGGTGACGGCGCCGTCGCCAATATGCTGACGCGCGCGCTTACGGATGTTCTTGATATCGGAAACAAAGGTATCCATCGATGATCTCCCTCTTTTCATATCGCGGTACGAAAGTATTGGAAGCTTGGATGAGTGGACGCCCGCCGGCGCGGCGGGGAAGATACGCGACTAATGGCAACGGCCTTGAGCAGGCCAGCCTAGTAAACACCCGTCGGCGGCTCGATGCCACCTTCATCACCGGCCGGCGACCTCGATGCCCATAACAAAAGAGCGAGCGTCGCCGTCGACAGGGCCAATCCCGCAACCGACAGAATCTGATCTCGCGCCGAGCCGCGCAGGATGAAATTGAAACAGGCAAGACCGATCCCGAGATAGGCACCCGCCTGCCGCCGATCCCAAACCGCCCGATGCGGAATCAGACGCAGCGATCCCGTCAACACCGCAAACACGGCCGTGCCGATCAGCAGCGCCAGACTCCAGTAAGCAACCTGAAGCCAGAATTGCGGGCTATCCACCCATGCCATCAGATCGCAGACAACCGTTATGACCGCCAGCCAATAGACGGCGGATGCAACGACGTCCCTCCAATCGGCTGCGTGCAGCCGGCGAGGCAGCATATCCATACCCGACAACTCTTGTTTCACTTCAGGTCCCGACAAAACGGCTATGACGCCTTCCGCCGGGCATTCCGCTTGCGGGTCGCAGCACCTTTCTTCGCGGCGGCGACCCGGTCCGCTTTAGGCCGCGCCGCCGCAGCGGTACCGCCGATACGACCGCCCTTGCGGGCAGGCGCCTTATTGACCGGCTGGCCCCGACCGGAGCCGCCTTCCTCGCGGCCGCCGCCGGTCATTTTGTTGACCGTGGCCCAGGCGCGGCGCTCCGCTTCGTCCTTGCCGACGCCACGCTCCTCATATCCTTCTTCGATATGTTCGGCCTGACGTTGCTGTTTGCCAGTATATTTCGATTTATCGCCCCGCGGCATCAAGAAATCCTCCGCTATTTATTGACGACAGCGGCACCCACCTTGCCCGGACCGGTTGCCTCCGGATCGTGTTCCGCGCCCAGTTCCTTCATGGCATTCCGAATCTGCGTGACCTGATCGGCGCTGGTAGCCGTGGCATCGGTGCCACCGCCCGTCATATTTTCTTCACTCGCCGTCAGCAGCAATTGCATATCGTAGTCCCATTGTTCCAACAGCTTGAGTTTCTGTGGCCGCGTGAGGTCGGATGCCGCAATGAGGGCATCCGGACTGCTGAAATGCTTACCCACATCGGTCAGCATCTCTTCGAACTGCTGCTTCTCCATGGTCCCTCTCCTCCGCAATGGCGCCCCGAGACGGTGCGACCCAACTGCTCGACAGATAAACCTCTGCGCCGTCCGCTCGGTTCCCCTCAAGGGGCGGAAAAAGCCCCCGCTCACATCTGCGTGAGCAAACCTCGTCGATAATCACGGCAACCGGCGCCTCAGCCGGAACATAGGGAAAGCGTGACTGCGGCGTATATCCTTGCAGGGGAATGAATGCACCCTTTAGGAGATAAGGTTATGCGTCTGTCGACATTTGTAGTTCTGAGTTCGCTCGCTTTGGCGTTACCGGTCGGCGCCCTGGCCGATGAGGCGACACCACCGGCCGGCGGTCAAGTCAATGGCCAGTCGGCCAATGGAGAGCCGGCACGGCCCGGCCGCCCAACGCCCGAGATGCTGCAACGCCTGGAGGACGGACGGATCGCCTTTATCGTCGCCGCCCTTGACCTGACTGAGGAGCAGAAACCGCTCTGGGCACCGGTTGCCGATTTGTTGCGGCAACAGGATAACGACCACCAGCAGGGACGCATGGGGCATATGGGGTCGCCGGACGGCCACCCACATGACCTGTCAGACATACTGACCCGTCATGCCGATCGGCTCGCGGATAATGCCGCCTTCGACAAGCGCTTGGCCGATGCGGTGAAGGCGCTGGAAGCGAAGCTGACATCGGAACAGCAGGAGACGCTGCGCGTCGCCTTCTTCGCCTCGATGCCGCATATGCCGCACCGGATGGGACATCCCGGCGGCATGCCGATGGGAAAGTCTGCGCCGCTCTGAAGACGGCGCCGCTGATGCCCGCAGATGAGACGGGCCCGGCATGTCCGGGCCCGTTCGCATCCCGATCGATGCGAGTCAATTAATACGATTCAATCGATGCGGTGCGCCGCATCCACCGCCGGCACATGGCCCGCCGGCAAATCGCCCGATTGCTTGCCATAGGTCGCGAAGCGCGCGAGAACGTCAGCCATCTGCGCCGCGGAGAGGATGACGGGATTGCCGGCCTGCCGCGCCTGCAGATATTGGCGGGCCAGGGATTCGATTTCGACGGCGAGGCCGAGGACCTTTTCCAGGGTCTTGGCAAAACAGATCATGCCGTGATTGCCGAGCAGGCAGGCGGTGCGGTCCTGCAAGGCCGCCAGCATATGCTCGCTGAGCGCCGCGGTGCCGAAGGTCGCATAATCGGCGCAGCGAATATCCTCCCCGCCGGCGACACCCACCATGTAGTGAAAGGCGGGAATACCCTGGCGCAGGCAGCTGAGCGCCGTCGAATGGATCGGATGGGCATGCAGGACGGCCTGGGCCTCGGTCCGGTTCGCATAGATCGCCTGATGCATGCGCCATTCGCTGGAGGGCAGCAGATCGCCGCGATAGCCGCCGTCGAGATCCATTTCGACGATCTGCTCCGGCGTCATGGCGTCATAAGAAAGACCGGAGGGCGTGATCAGAAAGCCGCCCGGCACACGGGCGCTGATATTGCCGGAGGTTCCCTGATTGATGCCGAGCCGGTTCATTTCCCGGCAGACCCAGATGATCTTTTCGGCAATCGCGCGATGTTCTGATCTTGCCATCATGCCTGTCCGCTTGATTTCCCTTAGACCTTCTTGATGCGCAATGTACGCATCTTCTCCAGCGTATCGTCGAAACTGACGATGCCGGCATCCGAACCGAGCCCGGTGGCGACGAGACCGGAGGCGGCCGAAGCGAAGCGCGCGCAGTTTTCCAGGTCGTAGCCGCGCTGCAGCGCCGCGATGAAGCCCGCATCATAGGCATCGCCGCAGCCCGTGGTGTCGACGACCTCGACCTCGAAAGCGGGGATCCGCAACTGCACATCCCCGGTCGCGACGAAGCTGCCCTCGCCGCCCATGGTGAAGACGCAGGTTGTGGCGCCGCGATCGAGATAGAAGCGCGCGACATCCCCAACATCCTTGAGCCCCGACATGTCGCGGGCCTCTTCGATGCTGGGCATGAAATAATCGATATAGGGCAGGATCGGTTCGACGATCCCGATCGTCTCAGGCCGCGCGGCGATCAGGTCGAAGGTGGTAATGCGGCCGCGCTTCTTGGCCTCGGCCAGGAATTTGACCGAGGGGGCGCCGTCGAGCTTGCGCAGCAGGCCGGTGCCGCCGAGATGGATGATATCGGCATCGAAGACCCGGTCATAGACGTCTGCCGGCACGTCGAAATGATCCGAGGCGCCGCGCATATGCAAGGCCGGCCGCTCGCCATTCGGCCGGATGTTCAGGATGGTCGCCGAGGTCGGCACGCCGGGCAGGCGCTGCATCATGCCGGTATCGATGCCGAACTTGCCGAGCTGCTGGAGGACGAAATCGGCCTTTTCATCTTCGCCGACCGCGCCGACCGCCTGGCACTTCAGGCCGAGCTTGGCGCAATCCACCACCGTGCCGCCGGCGGTGCCGGCGACCGTCAGGCGGATCTGGTCGATGAAATCGACATTGCCGCCGGCCGGAATGGCGCTGACCGGCCGGCCGAGAATATCCAGGATGTAAAGTCCGACGACGCTGACATCGTAGCGCATGTTAATCGATCTCCGTTGACGGGGCTCGGCGGCCCCGCTTCCGGTGCACCGCCCCTTGTCTAAACGCTTTGGCCTTCCGCCCCGAGGCGTTTCCCCTGGGAAAAAAAGGCGATCATCGCCGGCGGGCATTCGAGATGCGCCGTGCCGCCACGCGCCAGGCCTTCGCCGAAACCATCCCCACCAGCGCGCTTAACCTTGACCGAAATCCCGCCGATGCCAAGGCGGAAAAGATAGCGCCCGCCGATGGTGATCGACACCGATTCGACCTCGACCGGCACGGTCGCCGGTCCCGGCGCCGCATGCAGGCGCAAGGCTTCGGGGCGGAGACCCAACGTCACCTCGCCATCCGGCAGACCGGCCGGGGCGGCGATGGGCGCGGGGAAAAGCGGTGCGTCGATGCGGCCGTTGCTGACCTTGGCGGTGATGAAATTCATCCCCGGGCTGCCCAGGAACCAGCCGCCGAATTCGGTGGTCGGGCGGTTATAGAGTTCGCGCGGGCCGTCGCATTGCACGATCTTACCATCCCGCATCAGGGCGATCTGATCCGCCAGGGTCATCGCCTCGGTCTGGTCATGGGTGACATAAACGATGGTCTGGCGCATGCGCTGGGCCACTTCCTTGAAGGCGCGGACCAGAAGCAGCTTTGACGTGACTTCGACATTGGTGGTCGGTTCATCGAACAGGATGATATCGGTCTGGCGCGCCACCGCCCGCGCCACGGCCACCTTCTGCCGGGTGCCGGCATCGAGCTGATCGATATAGCGGCCGGCAAGCGGCGCCAGCTGGAGGATCTGCAGCACCTCGTCGATCCGCTTGCGCCGCTCGGCCTCGCCGAGGCTGGCATTATTCTCCAGCGGCAGGGCGATATTCTCCCTGACCGTCAAGGTCGGATACATCACCGGGTATTGGAAGACCATGCCGATATTTCGCCTGCGCGGCGGCAGTTGGGTGACATCGCGATCGCCGAACAGGATCTGGCCGGCGGTCGGGGTTTCCAGCCCAGCGATCATGCGCATCAGGGTGGTCTTGCCGCAGCCAGAAGGCCCCAGCAGGCAGGTCACGGTGCCTTCGGCAAACGTCATGGAAAGATTATCGACCGCGACCTGGCCGCCGAAGCGCTTGGTGATGCCCTCGAGACGGATATCAGGCATGGACCACCTCCTTGCCGCGGCCGAGGCGCCGTCCGGTTCCCGCATCGAAGGCGATCAGCGAGGCCGGGTCGAAGCGATAGGCGATCTCTTCGCCATAAGCGGGGACGGTGCCCTGCCCCACCGAGAGGCAGGTCACCAGCGTCAGCCCCGCGGTGTCGAGATAGACCACCTGCTCGCCACCGAGATCTTCCACCAGCCGGACGGTCCCATTGCCGCGACCAATACCCAGATCCGCGCCCTGCCCGTTCGCCCGCTGCCCTTGCGCGGTCAGCGTAATCGCCTCCGGCCGCAATCCGAGGACGATCCCGGCGCCGCGCTGCGGCAGCTCGGCCTCGGCATCCAGGGCGACCGAGCCCAGAGGCGAGTTGCAAACGCCATTCCCCGCCATCTCGCCCGACAGCATGTTGCAGCCGGGAAAGCCCACCAGTTCCATGGAACGGAGATGATGCGGCTGCTGATAGAGGCGCGCGACGGGGGCGTGTTCGATCACCTTGCCGGCATCCATGACCACGATATCCTCGGCCATAGTCATCGCCTCCAGGGCATCGGAGGTGGCGTAGAGGAAGGTGGCGCCCAGTTCGCGGCGCATCGATTGCAGATCATCCATCAGGCGTTCGCGCAATTTGTAATCCAATCCCACCAGCGGATCGTCCAACACGAAGATCCTGGCATCCTTCAGCAGTCCCCGGGCGATAGCGACACGCTGCTTCTCGCCGCCGGACAACTGGTCCGGCCGCTTCTGCAGCAGATGGCCGATGGAGAGAAGCTGGACGGCGCGTTCGACCTTCCTGGCGATCTCCGCTTTCGGTGCGCCTTGCAGGCGCATCGGATAGGCAATGTTCTCGAACACCGTCAGATGCGGATAGAGGGCGAAGGATTGCGGCACATAACCGATATGACGGCCGCCCGGCGGCAAAGCCGTGACATCCTGACCTTCGACCAGGATACGGCCGGAATCGGCCTTCTCCAGCCCCACCAGCAGCCGCATCAAAACCGATTTGCCGGATTGCGGCGGACCGCAGAGCACGGTCAGCGCGTCGGCCCGCACCGTCAGCGACAGCGCATCCAAGGCCGGCGCGCCGCGATAGATCTTCGTGACGTCGGAAAAGGCGACAATATCCATCAGCGCCCCAAATTGGTCAGATAGGGAACCAGCGCGATGCCGAGCAGGAAAACGGCAACGACGATGGCCAGAATGACGACAATGTAGACGAGACTGCGCCCGAAGGAGGCGGTCTTCGGGATATTGCCGACGGCGATTTCCAGCAGGGTCGAGACAACGACGATCACCAGGCCGAGCTGATAGAGCGACGGACTCCATTGCTGGGCGATCAGCACGAAGCCCAGCAGCATGGCGGCGATCAGGACGATCTCGGCCCTGGCCGGGAATGATTTGGTGCGGAACATCAGACCTCTCCCCGCATCGGACTTCCCTCCATCAGACTTCTCCCCGCACGGTGCCGAAGGTCATGCCGACCAGCAGGTAGCGCTGGAAGACATAGATGGCGATGATCGGCGGCAGCATATAGACCGTCGACAAAGTCGAGACGAAGGCCCAGTCGACGCCGCCATCGGCATAGGAGCCGGTCGCCAGAGCCACCGGCACATTGCTGGTGACGCGACCGCCGATGATGTAATTGAAGAGGAATTCGTTCCAGACGAAGATCATGTTGAAGATGAAGGCCGCGATCAGACCCGGCTTCACCTGCGGCAAGACCACGCGGAAGATGACGTGCCACCAGGAGCCGCCATTGACCAGGCCGGTCTCGTCGAAGCGCGGCGACACGCCGTCAATGAAGCCCTTCAGGATCCAGACCGAGAAGGGAATCGAGAACATCGCGTAGAAGAGCGTCAGCGCGATGTGGTCATCCTTCCAGCCGAAAGCGACATACATCAGATAGACCGGCAGGATCACCGCCGTTCCCGGCAGCATGCGGACCGAGAGCAGCAGGAACATCAGGAAATCGGTGCCCTTCGGCTTGAAGCGCGAGAAGCAGAAGGCCGCGAGGAACGACACCACCACGGCGATCACCACGGCGCCCACCGACATGATGAAACTGTTCAGGAGCTGCTGCAGGAAGGCATTGCGCTCAAAGAGCTGGACGTAGTTATCCAGGGTCGGCGCAAAGGCGAATTTCGGCGGCACCGCCAGGATGTCGTTGCGATTCTTGAACGAAGACAGCATCAGCCAGGCAACGGGCGAGAAGAAGAACAAGGCCACCAGCCAGAGCAGGCCGTGATACAGCGTCTGACGCAGATTGCCGCTCATGCCGCATCTCCCCGACTTTTGAGGTTGAGCACGAAGACGAAGGCCGAGGTGAAGGCGATCGAGATCAAGAGCAGGATCACCGCCAGGGCCGAGGACCAGCCGAGATTGAAGCTCTCGAAAGACTGACGGTAGAGCGTCAGCGCCACCAGATTGGTGGTCGAGCCCGGTCCGCCCTTGGTCATCTGCAGAACGAGATCCATGGTCTTGAAGCTGTCGATAGTGCGCAGCAGGACGCCCAGCAACAGGATGAATTTACCGTGATGCAGGATGATCAGCCGCAGGCGCTGATGCCAGGGCAATTGATCGATCTCCGCCGCCTCCAGCTCCGCCTTGGGCACCGAGCCCAGAGCCGCCATGGTCATCAGCATGAGGAAAGGCGTCCACATCCAGGAATCGACAGCCAGGACCGCCCAGAAGGCGACATTGGAATTGCCGAGGAAATCCACCTGGGCAAAACCGAGCCCCCGCATCAGCTCATTGAGGATGCCGAAGGTCGGATCATAGATCAGGCGGAAGAAGGTGCCCGTCGCCACCGGCGTCAGCACCATGGGCGCGAAGAGCAAGGTCAGCGCGATGCGCCGGCCGGGCAGTTTATGGCTGCCCCAGAACAGGAAGCCGAGGGCGACGCCGAGGATCGTCTGGATCGTCACGCTGAGGAAGACCCAGACCAGGGTGCGGCTGAGGTCCTGCCAGACCGATTGATTGGCGAAGATGTCGAGGAAGTTGTCGAAACCGATGAAGACGGGATCGTCGCCACTGGTCAGCGAATAATTCTGGAAGCTGAGGCCGAGCAGCCAGAGCAACGGAATCGTGTTCCAGATGATGAAGAAAATGAGGACCGGCATCAGCAGGATGAGTGGCAGGAAGCGCCTGTTATTCAGCATCGCGCCGAAACTTGCCAACGCGCCGGGGCCTGCGACTGTACCGCGACTTGCGAGCTGGCCGGAACGGTTACTCTGCACAACGCCTCCTACGCCTTTGGTCACTAATAATCTATTATATGCGAGCCGTTTTAAATGCAGCACTCCCTCAGCCGTTGCCGGCTGAGGGAGCCATATCGTTTCTCTCCGATCAGAGGCTGATACTGGAGCAGGCGGCGGACGCCTTCTCCTTTGCCGTACCGGCCTGGAAGAGAATGCTCTGCTGCTTGCAGGCAACGTAATCGAGCACCTTCTGCGGATCGCTGGTCTGGCCCGTCATGAAGCTGGTGAAGGCTTCCTGCTGGAGGGACAGCATTTCCGCATATTTCGGATGGTGCCAGAAGTCGCGCGAGCGGCCTTCCGACAGCATGTATTTATAGGTGCGGAACCAGGGCTGCATATCGTCGAAATCCGACCGCGACAGGGTCGCCTTGTCGCAGGGATTGCCGCCGCGCTTGGCATATTCGAGCTGCACGTCCGGCTGATACCACCAGCGCATGAAGTCGATGGTCGCCTGCATGTTCTTCTTGTCATTGAAGGCGTTGATCACCCAGGACTGACCGCCGAAGGTATAAACGCGCTTCGCTTCCGCCCCCGTGCCGTGCTTGGGTGGCGGCACCACCATGACCTTGCCTTTGAGGGCATCGGTGATCATCGCCGGACCGACCGCCGCCCATTGGAAGCAGGAGAAGACCTTGCCCTGGGTGAAGACGTCGATTTCTTCGGCGATGCCATAATTCAGCGCGCCGTCCGGCATGTATTTCAGCCAATGCTTCATCTGCTCGAGGGCTTCGGCATTGACCTTGCTGTTGAGGATGCCTTCGACCTTGCCGGTTTTCGGATCCCAGATCTCGCCGCCGCGGCTCCACATGAAGGGATAGAGGAAGCAGCTGACGAAATCGTATTCGCGCGAGAACTGCATCGCGGTGCCGTAGAGGTTCTTCTCCGGCCGGGTGAAGAAGGCAGCGACATTCTCGAACTCCGTCATGGTGAGTTCGGCGAAATCGTCGAAGGTCTGCGGCAGATCCTTGTTGTATTTTTGCTTGAAGGCCTGCTGCTCGGCCGGATCTTCCAGCATGTCCTTGCGCACGTAGAGGGCGATGACATCGCCTTCCTGCGGCAGGCCCCAGAGCTGGTCGGATCCGTCGGGATAGGTCTGATAGGTGGCGCTGATGACGGGGGAATACCATTCCGGCGTCAGGCTCGGTTCCTTTTTCAGCAGGTCGCTGACCTTCACAACCCATTTCGGCTTGGCGAAAGCACCAAGCCACTGACTGTCGGAGATGATGATGTTATATTCTTCGGAACGGGTCGCCAGCGAGGTCGCCGCCTTCTGGAACAGGGCCGAGAAAGGCGCATCGGCGAAACTGAAATCGACGTCGTAGCCATACTGTTTCTTCGCATATTCAGCGAAGATCGGCGACATCTTGACGCCCAGCGACGACGGCACCCAGCCGGCGATGCCGAGAATGGAGAGATGCAGCGATTCCCCTTTCAGTGACGAGTCAGCTGCGAAGGACAGATTTGGCAGACCGGACATGCCGGCAAGGGCAGCCGCGCCGGCAGCCCCCTTCAGCAGATGGCGCCGCGAGAAATTGGTCGTGGTCAGAGATGTCGTGGATTCGAGCTTGCTCGTCACATGTGCCTCCCCAGGTCGAACGAAACATACCGCATTAAAAATTTCTTGTTAAATGTGAAGCTAGCTATCACTTCGACGTTTGTCAAATTGGATTGGCAGATGTAATTAAGCAGCGTATGCAGAAGGTGTCATGCAGGTCCGCCGCGACAGGTTCCAAGTCCCAGGCGGTGCGTCCGGAATTTGTCGTGCGGGAGTTGAAGATGGCCAAAACCAAGAAGTTGTTGAACGATGCCAAGAATGTCATCACCGAGATGCTGGACGGCGTCATTGGCGCGCATCCCGACATTCTGCGGCAATTGGAGAGCAATCCCCGCTCGATCGTGGCGGTGGACGGGCCGCGGCCCGGCAAGGTCGGCGTGCTGATCGGCGGCGGATCCGGCCATGAACCGGCCTTTCTCGGCTATGTCGGCAAGGGCCTGGCGGATGCGGCAGCGGTGGGAAATGTCTTTGCCTCGCCAGCCCCTGACCCCATCATCGAAGCCACCAAGGCGATCAGCGGCGGGGCCGGTGTCATCTATCTCTACGGCAACTATGCCGGGGATGTGATGAATTTCGACATGGCCGCGGAAATGTGTGCCATGGAGGATATCCCTGTCCGCACCGTGCTGGTGACCGACGATGTCGCTTCGGCGCCGGCCGATAAATTCAAGGAGCGGCGCGGCGTGGCCGGCGATTTCTTCGTCTTCAAGGTGGCCGGCGCCGCCGCCGATAAAATGAAAAGCCTCGACGAAGTCGTCGCCGCGGCGGAAAAGGCCAATCGCGCCACCCTGACCATGGGCGTGGCGCTCGGGCCCTGCTCGCTGCCCCAAACGCTGAAGCCGAATTTCGAGATCGGCGAAGACGAGATGGAAATCGGCATGGGCATCCATGGCGAGCCCGGTGTCGCGCGCGGCCCGCTGAAAAGCGCCGATGAGGTCACCGATAATCTGGTGGACGGCATCCTGGCCGAGTTGAAAGCCGGCGCCGGCGACGAGGTCGCCGTGCTGGTCAACGGCCTGGGTTCGACATCCCTGATGGAACTCTATATCGTGCATCGCCGCGTCAAGCAGCGCCTGGACGCGGCCAAGATCAAGATCCACAAGTCCTTCGTGGGCGAATATGTGACCTCCTTGGAAATGGCCGGCATGTCGGTGACGCTGATGAAGCTCGACAGCGAGCTGAAATCCTATCTCGACCATCCTTGCCGTTGCGCCATGTTCCAAGTTGCCTGAGAAAAGCTGCCAGAGAGACGTTGCCTGAGAAAGAAAATGACGGATAACAGCAATCAGCTCATCACACCCGCGCAATTCATCACGCTGCTCGACCGCGTCGGTGCCGCAATCGAAGCCGAAAAAGGCTGGCTCTCGGATCTCGACGGCATCATCGGCGACGGCGATCATGGCGTCACCATGTCGATCGGCTGGACCGCGGTGCATGAAGCCTTGGCAGCACTCGGCCCGAATAAGAGCTGCACCGATATCTGCAACGCCGCGGCGAAAGCCTTCCTGAACGCGGTCGGCGCCTCGGCCGGCCCGCTCTATGCCACCGCCTTCATGCGAGGCGGCGCGGCGCTGAAAGGCAAAGACAACATCGATGCAGCCGCCATGGTGGCCTTTATCGAAGGCGCTTCCCAAGGTATCCGCGAGCGCGGCAAGGCCGAGCTTGGCGACAAGACCATGGTCGATGCCTGGATGCCGGCGGTCGATGCCGCCAAAGCGGCCTTGGCGGCCGGTAAATCGCTGAGCGAGTGCCTGAAAGCAGCGGCAGCAGGTGCTGAAACCGGCATGAAGGCGACCGCCCAGCTGACGGCCAAGAAAGGCCGTTCCAGCAAACTCGGCGAACGCTCGCTCGGCCATATGGATCCGGGGGCGGCCTCGACCTTCATCACCTTGCGCACGCTGGCCGAGGCGACGGCGGAACTGGCCGGCAAATAACCTCAGCCGGCTTGCCGCAGCTTGGCGACACGCCCGGCTTCGGCCAGCACGCCACGCGCGGTGCCTTCATCGGTGATCAGCGTCGTCGCATAGCCGCCCACCAACGCCGCCAGAATCGGCTTCACCTTCTCCGGCCCCCCGGCGACGGCAATCCGTTTCGGGATCGATTTCAGTTCCTGCAAGTTGATGCCGATGCGCCGGTCGTCGATCTCGGCCAGGACGGGCAGACCGGCGCGGTTATAGAAGCGCCCGGCGATGACGCCGACGGCGCCGCCTTCCTGATAGGTGACGCTGCTTTGTGGCGTCGTCAGGCCGCTGTTATAGACGAGGCTGTCCCGCTCCAGCGTGCAGACGCCGAAATAAACATGGCTGCAGCGCCGGATCAGATCGAACTGATCCACCACCATCGGCTCTGCCATCAAGGCATCGCGCAAGGTCCGGCTGCTCAAGAGTGCCGGCAGATGCAGGTTGACGCAAACGGCACCCAGCCGGTAGGCGATATTGGCGGTGCAGACCTCGGCCGAAGTGCCGTCATCCAGCAGCATGCTGCCGACGATCTGCACCACCCTGAGATCGGTTTCCGTGGTCGGCGGGACCAGTTTCGACATGGCGAGAACCGTGCGGCCCCAGGCGACGCCGATGACATCGCCGGATTGGCAGGTATGGCCGAGATAATGCGCCGCCGCCGCCCCGATCCGGTCGATGAGATTGCCCTGCCCGCCATCATCGGGCACGATGAGCGCATCTTCGAGGTGGAATCGCCCACACAACTCCTGAGCGAGCGAAACGGTATTCATCGCCTCCGGCTTGACGCTGACCGTCACCACATGCTGATCGCGGGCGGCATTCAGGTAGTTGATCACCGTCGCGCGGGAAACACCGAGAATATCAGCGATTTCCTGCTGCGTCAGGTTGTCGTGATAATACAGCCAGGCGGCCTGGATGATCGGATCGCAGTTAAAACGGCCGGGAACAACGCGCATATCCACACCACCGGAAGCTGAAGCTTGTCAGCGACCAGTATAACGGTGTCACCGTCCCAGGCCAGCGCGTTTCTGTCAGACTGGGCTTTTGTACAATGGAGCCCCCCGATGGGGTTGCGCCCATCGGGGTCAGCAGGAACGCTGGGGGCGGTTAGGCGCCGGCCAGGAACTGGCGGAGTTTCTCGCCATCCGCGTTGAAGAGGCGAATGCCGTCGGAGAGCTTCTCCGTCGCCATGGCATCCTCATTCAGCTGCCAGCGGAACTGCCCTTCCGTCAGGGAGGCCGGCCGCGCTTCCGGCTTGCCCGCATGCGGCGTCAGCCGGCGCGGCAGGTCGCCGGTCGCCTTGCGCAAGTCGCCCAGCAGCGCCGGGCTGATCGTCATGCGGTCGCAGCCGGCCAGGGCTTCGATCTGTGCCGTGCTACGGAACGAGGCCGCCATGACGACGGTTTCATAGCCGTGCTTCTTGTAATGGTCATAGATGCGGCGCACCGAGGCGACACCGGGATCTTCGCCCGGCGCGAATTTCTCGCCGCGCGCCGTGTGCCAATCGAGGATGCGGCCGACGAAGGGCGAAATCAGAAACACGCCGGCATCGGCGCAGGCCGCCGCCTGGGCGAAGCCGAAGAGCAAGGTGAGATTGCAGTTGATCCCGGCCTTCTCCAGTTTCTCCGCTGCGCGGATGCCTTCCCAAGTGGAGGCGAGCTTGATCAGGATGCGGGATTTCGGCACACCGGCCTGCTCATAGAGCGAGATCAGGCGCTCGGCCTTGGCGATGCTGCCATCGGTATCGAAAGACAGGCGGGCGTCGACTTCGGTCGAGACGCGGCCGGGAACGATGCGCGACAGCTCGGTGCCGAACGCGACGGCCAGGCGATCGAAGGCGGCAGCCAGGCGCTCTTCCGAGGTCTTGCCGTTCTTCTCGCCCCAGGCCTTCGCTTCCTTGACCAGATGCGCGTAAGCCGGCATTTGCGCCGCCTTGAAGATCAGGGTCGGGTTGGTGGTGCAATCGACCGGTTCGAACGCCTTGATGGAATCGATATCGCCGGTATCTGCGACGATAGTGGTCATTTGCGCCAGTTGCGACAGCTTGTCCTGCGCCGCCCCGGACGGGGAAGCGGCGGATGGCTGGATCGACCTTGCTTGTTCCGACATCATTAACCTCACGCGCTGATTGGTGTTCCCACTGAACTGATCGGTGTTCCCATAGGGGCCATATGGGGTCCGAAAGCAACGAATATCAAGCCCGGATCGGGGCGAACCGGACCCGACACGCGCCCTGATTACCGTGCCCTGATTACACTGGCGCCACCGTTACATTGATCTTTTCGTCCCGCAAGGCCGCTAGCCGGTCGGCGCCGATACCGTCATCGGTGATGACGATGTCGAATTCCGATAGATCGGCCAGGCGGTTGAGGGCGGTGACGCCGAATTTGGTACTGTCGACCAGCAGAATGCGCCGTTCCACCGCCGCCATCAAGGCGCGCTTTGCCTTCACCACATCCTCTTCCTGGTGATAGGCGACGGAACCGATCACCGCCGAGGTTGACATGAAAAGCGTATTGGCCCGCAGCGAGGAAATCGCCTGTTCGCAGAGCAGGCCGAAAAAGGCGTTGAAGCGGGGATTGTAATCGCCGCCGAGGCACAGCGTCTTCAACCCATAGGCGTCCTTCAGCTGCTCGATGACCCCGAGGCTGTTGGTGATGACAGTCAAGGGTTTCAGCGGCGCCAGATGATAGGTGAGGCCGGCGACGGTCGAGGAATCGTCGAGGATGATGGCCTGGCCGGGCTCGATATACTCTGCGGCCAGCCGGGCGATGGCGGCCTTCTGCTTCGAAGCCACCTGGCTGCGATAGAGGAGATTGCTTTCGACCAGGCTGGAGGGATGCATGGTGACGCCGCCATGAACCTTGCGGACGATTCCCTGCTCCACCAGCGCATCGAGATCGCGATGCACGGTCATGCGGCTGACGCCGAAATGCGAGGCCAGTTCATCGACCTGGGCCGAGCCGGCCTTGATAATATGGCCGAGCAGCATCTGGCGCCGCTCTTTCGCATTCATCGTCATTCCCTCACCGCAGCGCGGTCTTTGCCCCGCTATTCCGTTAGCAGATTCTCCCGATTCGGCACCACCGGCAGCACGACCCGGACGATTTCCAGGAAACCGGCCGCTTCCCAGGCCGCACGGCCGATGAAGAGGCCGTCGATCTGTGGCTGCGCGGCGAGATCCCGGCAATTCTGCAGATTGACGCTGCCGCCATAGAGAATCGGGACCTGCGCGGCCTCCGCCGTCAGCGCGGCCAGCACGAGCCGGATGCGGCCATGCATCTCATTGGCATAATCGGGCGTCGCGGGAATGCCGCTTTCGCCGATCGCCCAGACCGGCTCATAGGCGATCAGGACCCGCCGCAATGCCGCCGGCATCAGGCCATGCAAAGCGATCTTGACCTGCATCGATACCACCTCGGCGGCCAGGCCATAGCGCTTGTCGCGCTCGCTTTCGCCGACACAGATCAGCGGACGCAGACCATGTGCCAGGGCCGCCTGGACCTTGCAGTTGATCGTCTTGTCGGTCTCGTTGAAGAGGCTGCGGCGCTCGGAATGGCCAAGCTCGACCAGGGCCGCGCCGCAATCCTTGATCATCGGCGGCGAGATTTCGCCGGTATAGGCGCCGTGATCCGCCCAATGCATGTTCTGCGCGCCCACCAACAGTGGCGTTTCCCTGACGGCCTCGCAGACCGTCGCGAGCGCCGTGAAGGGCGGGATGATGAAGGCCTGCAGCCGCGGATCGCGCCATTCAGCCGCCGAGACAAGCTGCGCCGCATAGTCGCGCGCCTGGCGGAGCGTCTTGTTCATCTTCCAGCTGGTCCCGATCCAGAACGGTGATGTCATCGGCGCTTCCATCCGCGAAAGAAAAAAGGTCCCTGCCCGCGCCTGTCGCGCGGGCAGGGGACAGGGAGGCATTACTGATTGGCGTAATTGCCCGATGCCAGATTGGCCTTCACCAGTTCCGGCAAGGCGGCAATGAACTTCTTCGGCTCGACATAGAGCTGGTCATAGTAATGCTGGACATTGTCCTTGGTCACGACCGGCATGTTGAGCAGTGCCTTCTGCGGATAGGTCTTCTTGTTCAGGTGATCGACCGCGACCTGCACCGCTTCGCCAAGTTCGATGGCGGCATCCTGCAGATTGGTCGCGATCAGATCGCCGGATTTGACCGCCCGCATGCCATCCTTGATGCCGTCGATGCCGGAGACCGGGATCTTGCCGTTGAGGCTCTTTTCCTTCAGCGCCTGGATGGCGCCGATCGCCATATCGTCATTCTCCGCGATGACGCCGTTGAGATCGTTGCCGTAGCGCGACAGCCAATCCTGGGTCAGCTTATAGGCCTGGGTGCGGTCCCAATTGCCGGGCTGCATGGCGAGAACCTTGATGCCGGGATTCTTGGCCAGCACATTCTTGATGCCCTGGCTGCGATCCTGCTCGGCCGATTGGCCGATCGGGCCCTGCAGGATGACGACACCGCCCTTGCCCTTCAGCGCATCGACTACCGCCTGGGCTTCCTGTTCGCCGGCGCCGACATCGTTGGGGCCGACATAGGCGATGGTGTTCTGGTCGGCCGGCGGATCGATCCGCATATTGGTGGCGACCACCGGGATGCCAGCCTTCTTCGCCGCCTCCAATTGCGGCCCGAGCGTGGCCGAGTTCACGGCCGCGACCACCAGCACATCGACCTTCTGGTTGAGGAGTTCCTGGATCTGGGAGATCTGTGTGTTCACATCGCCCCGCGCGCTGCGCCACAGCAGTTTCGCGTTATTGGCCTCGGCGATCTTCTCGGCGCCCTGCTGGCCCCAGGAGACCCAGGAAGTCATGTCATAGACCGCGAAGCCGATGACCGGATGGGCGGGATCGGCCGAGGCGGGCCCCGCCATCGTGGTGAGAGAAGCGATGCCCATGAGGGCCGTTGCCAGGGCGGCGAATTTGACGTGACGCGACATTGTTTCCTCCACGCTTGATAAATGCTTGTGCCGTCACCAGAGGCGGTCAGTCGTCCTGGCCGTTGAGATAGGAATCGATGAAGACGGCGCCGATGATGATCAGGCCCTTGATGATCAGCTGGTAGAAGGGCGAGACATTGAGGATGTTGAGGCCATTATCCAGCACGCCGATGATCAGCAGGCCGAAGACGGTGCCGATCAGATTACCGCGGCCGCCCATCAGGCTGACGCCGCCGATCACCGCCGCAGCGATGGCGTTGAGCTCGTAGCTGGCGCCGGTGGTGGCGATGCCGGCCGTCACCCGCGAGGCCATGATGACGCCGCAGAGACCCGCCAGCAGGCCGCTGATCGTATAGACGGCGAAGCGGATGAAGCGGACGCTGACCCCGGCGATGCGGGCGGCATGGGGATTGCCGCCGCTGGCATAGACATGCATGCCGAAGCGCGTCTGGGCCAGGATGACATAGGAGACGACGAGCACGGCAATGAAGACCGCCACCGGGATGGGCACGCCGAAGATGCTGTTATTGCCGATCGTCAGGAAGGAATCCGAGAGACCGGAAACCGGGCGGCCGTCGCTCAGCACATAAGCGATGCCGAGCGCGATGGTCATGGTGCCGAGCGTCGCTACGAAAGGCGGCACGCGCACGAAGGAAACCAGCGAGCCGTTGAAGGCACCCACCGCGCCGCCGGCCAAGATGCCGAGGGCGGCGGCTTCGAGCATCTGCCCGGTGCCTTCGTCCTGAGCCAGCATGGCGGCGACCACGCCGCTCATGCCGACGATGCTGCCGACCGAGAGATCGATGCCGCCGGTCAGGATGACGAAGGTCATGCCGGTCGCCAGCAGCGCATTGGCGGCGATCTGCTGCAGAATGACTTCGAAATTGGAGAAGGTGAGGAAGTGTTCGTCGGAAATGCTCAAGGCGATGACGAAGAAAACGAGCACGATCACCAGCGAATAGCGCAGGGCGAAGCGGCCGATATCCTGGCGCCGCCATCGGCCGGTATTTGCCGCCGCCGGTAGCGCGTTCATTCCCGTGCTGTCGCTCATGTCCGGGCTCCTTCATAGACGGCGTCGCCCGGCTGCAATCCCATTGCCAGGCGCAGGATCCGCTCCTGCTGCAACTCACCGCGCTTCAATTCGCCGACGATCCGGCCGCCGCGCAGGACCAGCACGCGGTGGCTGAGATTGAGCAGCTCGTTCATGTCGGAGGAGGCCAGCAGAATGCCGATGCCCTCGGCCGCCAATTCGATGAACAGGCGGTAAAGCTCGCTGCGGGCGCCGACATCGATGCCCCGCGTGGGCTCGTCGAGGATCAGCACTTTCGGCTTCTGGCCGATCAGCCAACGGGCCAGCGCGATCTTCTGCTGATTGCCGCCGCTGAGATGGGCGACGAGCTGGCCGAGCCGGGCATAGCGCACTTGGGTCCGCTGCAGGATGGCCAGCGCATCGCTGCGGCGCTTGCCGTTATTGAGGAGGCCGAGACGGGTGAAACGCGGCAGGCGCGGCAAGGTGACGTTGTTGAGGATGGATTGCGAGGTCAACACGCCAGCCAACTTGCGGTCTTCCGGCACCATGGCGAGGCCGCGGCCGATCGCCTGACCGACATGGCCGAGACTCAACGTAGCACCATCGATCGTCACCGTGCCGCTGGATGGCCGGATGCCGAAGATCGCTTCCAGCATTTCGCTGCGTCCTGCCCCGACCAGGCCGGCGAGGCCGAGGATTTCGCCACGATGCAGATCGAAGGAATTGGCGGCTGGGGAGCCTTTCAGGCGCAGATCGCGGGCCGAGAGGATCGGCGCGGCCTGGCCGCGCGCGGCGATAGTCTGATCGGGGAAGAGATTCTCGATCTTGCGGCCGACCATATCGGTGACGATCTGCGATTCCGTCAGGTCGCGCACGGCGGCCTGACGGATCAGCTGACCGTCGCGCATGATGGTGACGGTGTCGCCGATCGTCTCGATCTCTTCCATCTTGTGGCTGGTATAGAGGATGCAGGCACCACGGCCGCGCAGCAGGCGAATGACGCGGAAAAGGTGTTCGGCCTCGCGGCTGCTGAGCGTCGACGTGGGTTCGTCCATCAGGACGATGCGGGCATCGCGCGAGGTCGCTTTCAGAATTTCAATGAGCTGCGTCGCGGCGATGCTGACCTGTCGCATCTTCATCGCGGGGTCGATCTCAAGCTCAAAGCTTTCCAGCATCCGCCGCGCCTGGTCGATCATCTGCCGGCGGTTCAGCAGACCGAGTGGGCCGTGGGTTTCGCGGCCAATCAGCAGGTTTTCATAGACCCGCATTTCCGGGATCGGCATCAGCTCCTGGGGAATGATGGAGATGCCCCGCTGCTGGGCGAAGCGCGGATCGAAGCGGCCGATCTTCTCGCCGAAGACCGTGACGCTGCCGGCATCGGGCACCAATTGGCCGGAGATGATCTTGAAGAGGGTCGATTTGCCGGCGCCGTTCTCGGCCGCCAGGATGTTCACGGTGCCCGGCTCAAACCGTGCGGTAATCCCTTTGAGCACCGGCACGCCGTCGAACTGCTTGGCGATGCCCGCGCAATCGAGCGCCGGCACGCCTGCCGCGGCGGCAACCGGCACCATGGCCGCATCGGCCACCGGCTCCTTGCCCAGCCAGGCAATA
>LNAP01001149.1_pt1 | contig 28614 bp, 27 predicted proteins | sample 602601 | NCBI WGS metagenome assembly LNAP01 (sample SAMN02440304, study PRJNA202911) | soil metagenome | biome: Subtropical and temperate rainforests or woodlands; isolation source: soil samples (1 kg each in a 20% v/v slurry with milli Q water) were... ... | reverse complement strand
AATGCACTCGATCAACCTGGCAGTTAAACATCATGTCACTAGTGGCGCGACCCACCTTCTCGGTACCCAGGCCGCCTTGCCAGGTACCTGCCCCGCCTGAATCTTCGCGCAATCCATAACGCTCAATCACGACAGGATACTTAGCTTCAAGTTGCTCGACCGGCGCATTATGAGTGTCGCCATCATTGATGCAAATCGTGGCATGCGCACCATCGGCGCCCTTCTTCGCACCCCAGCCCCCTCCAATCAATCCTCCAGAAAAAATCATCAGCTTTCCTTCCGCTGTGCTGGAATTAATAATCGCGGACATGAGATCGGCATGATGACCTGCAATTACCCTGTCCGGAATCGCGGGCGCTAACGCCTTGAAAATTGTGTCCACAACCGTCATAGGAAACGTCATCCACCAGCGCATCGCTGACGGCCGCACTGCACTGACGACACGTCCGGGGGGCAGCACAATTTTTAGCGGACGGAAACTACCCTCATTGATCGGCTTTTCCGTTGCCGATGTCAGGCATTTAAATGCAACCTGACAACATGCGCGGCCAGCCGCTTCACCAGAATTGTAAAAACCTTTAACTTGCTTACCGACGTCGGTGAGGTCGATTTCCATCTCGTCCCCCTTGACGGTCACCTTTACCCGAATCGGGATATTCGTTCCGTGCGCTACCCCGTCGTCATCCATAAACGACTCCGCCTCGTAAACGCCGTCTGGAATGCTCAAAACCTTTTGTCTTGCAATCGCCTCGGTGTGGTCCATAATCGCTTCGATGCCATTGAGCACGGCTGCAGAGCCATAGCGACCGACCAGTTCAGAAAAACGCCGTGCGCCCATTTTGACAGACGCAACCTGTGCATTCAGGTCGCCAATCGCCCGCTCGGGCACTCGCACATTCATGCGAATGATGGCAAGGACGTCTTCATTGACCTGGCCTGCGCGCTCATATTTCACTATAGGCATTTGCAGACCCTCGGCGTATATATCTGTCGTCATGCCATTAAGGACGCCGCCAATATCGACCCAATGCGCCATACAGGCGGAAAACCCAATCAATTCGCCATTGTGAAAGATGGGTACAACGAAGGTCATATGGTTAAGGTGGCTACCGGTGATGTATGCATCATTAGTCAGCAGGACGTCATCTGGCGCTATCGCATCCACATCAAAATGATTTAGCATCGCTTTTACTGTATCGCTCATGCCCCGTATGAACATGGGTAAACCAATGCCGATCGATACCGTATTTCCATGCCGATCAAATAGCCCTACAGTGAAGTCCTGAGCCTCGTAGATGATCATGTTGTATGCCGTACGCATTAAGATGACTTTCATCTCCTCGGTAATGGCGACCAGTCCATTGCGAACTATCTCGGTTATAACGGGGTCAACCTTAGTCGCATCGCAGGCGGCATCCGCAGGGTGCTCTAACAGGGCAGCATTAAACATTATCGTTGCTCCTTCCAATTGTAATAATAAGGTCACCATATGGGCTAACTTCCACTACATCTCCAGGAAACACGACCGTCGTCGACGCATGTTCTTCGATTAATGTGGGGCCCGAAATGCGCATTCCCGCAGCCAAATGCGAGCGCTGATAGACTGGCGTTTCAATAAACCCTTGCGATTCCAGGAAATAGACATCGCGCATCACAGCAGCAGGTAATGTCTGAGCACTTGCATCACTTTGCCTGGCCACGGGTTTTTCCAGTTGTCCAATAACCGAGGCATGCAAAGAAACTATCTCCGCGGGTTCCAGGGGCGCGTTGAACCCATAACGCTGTGCGTGCACAGCATCAAAAAGCTGTTTGATAGCATCCCGATCCTTGTTGACGAATAAGTCGAGCGGCAACTCGACTGTTACCGAATGCTCTTGCCCGACATAACGCATATCTGCTGCTCTGACACACTTTATGCGGGAGCGGTCGGCAACCTGGTCGCTGATGGATTTAACCCCTTCATCTTCCATTGAGCAATAAACTTGCTCTATCTCGCCCATATCCACCTGGGCAAGGGGACGGAACCATGTCTTGACGAAATCGCGGCGCAGATCGGCCACCAACATTCCATACGCCGAAAAATGTCCGGGAGCCGGCGGGATGATCACAGTGGACATCCGAAGTTCGCGCGCCACCAGACTCGCATGCAATGGCCCTGCTCCTCCATAGGCAACCATCGTAAAGTCACCGGCGTCAAGACCTCGCTCCGTGGTCACCCGCGTCACGACATGCGACATGGTCGTCGCTGCAATGCGAATAATGCCACTGGCCGCTTTCAAGAGATCAATACTCAGCGGCGTCGCGACTCGTTCTTGCAACGCGTCACGTGCACGCTCCAGATCAAGTGGCATCTCGCCACCAAGAAAATTCGTTGGCGATAATCTTCCAAGTATCAAGTTTGCATCGGTAACCGTCGGCTCGGTGCCGCCCAACCCATAACATGCAGGCCCTGGCGCTGCTCCAGCGCTTTGCGGCCCCACTCGTAATCCCCCGCCCTCTTCCAGACGAGCAATACTGCCACCGCCAGTTCCCACTTCCTGAATATCGACGAGAGGAATCTGGATTGGCAGCCCCGTTGCATAACCGCCAATCATGATATTGCCCGCCATGACAACATCACCATCGAGAACTACGCCGGCTTTCGCGGTCGTACCCCCCATGTCGAATCCTATTGCATTGACAAGGCCAAGTCGGTCGCACACCGACTTTGATCCGATAATGCCGGCAGCGGGCCCCGACTCAAGCATCCGAATGCATTCCCGTTGTGCGTGAGATACGTCATAGAGTCCCCCGCTGGACTGCACGACGTAGAAGGTGCCATCAAACTTTTCTTTAGCGAGTCGCCCGTCAATTTCAGCTAAATAACTGCGTACCCTTGGACCAATATAAGCATTGGCCGCCACTGTTGAAGTCCGCTCAAACTCGCGATATTCCTGCGATATCTCGTGTGATGCAGTAACGAACAATCCTGGACAAAGTTCCTCTAAAAAACGCTTTGCGCGTATTTCGTGATCCGGGTTTGTGTACGAATGCAAGAACAGGATCGCGACGGCCTTGATCCCTTGTTCTGTAATCTCGCTGGCGATTTGGCTCAATTCCTGCTCGTCGAGCGCCAGGAGTACGTCGCCCTTAGCGTTAATCCGCTCAGAAACCTCAAATCGCAACTCCCGCGAAATCAGGGGCTCATGTTTAGTAAAGAAGAGGTTATATGCCTCTGGCCGATTGATACGGCCAATTTCATAAATATCGCGAAAACCACGAGTTGTTATAAGAGCGGTATGCGCGCCGCTGCGCTCGAGAATAGTGTTAATCGCTACGGTAGTCCCGTGTAGAAAAAGGCGCGTCAGGGCAAGATCTGTTCCTGCTTTATTCACGCCATTGACGATGCCCTCGACGAGACTGCCCGGTGTGGTTAATGTCTTTCCAAAAAAAGACTCCCCTGTTGCCTCGTTGAATGAAACAACATCGGTAAATGTTCCTCCTACATCCGCCGCAACACGCAAATATCGATCGCTGCCCAACCCAGTCGCCTGCATAAGAATCTCCAGTGGTTTTTGTTCTCAGCGACGTCAGCCTTTCCTCTTGCCGCTAGTTCATCAAACTTTACAGCTGGCAACTCAATACTGTCTAATACAAATTTAATGCACTTTTAATTCAAAAAAGGTATGGAGATATTGCTATGGATACGCGCCGTTTAAGATACTTCGTCGCTGTCGTGGAAGAGCAAAATATCGGTCGCGCTGCAATCAAGTTAAATATGTCACAGCCTCCGCTGACTCGTCAGATACAAGAGCTCGAGTCTGAAATCGGAGTGCAGCTTCTACATCGCACTCCAAAAGGGGTGGAGGCCACGAACGCGGGCCTACTTCTCTTCCATGAGGCACGCAACATTCTGTCCCTCTTGCGCAGCGTCGAAGATCGTACGCGGCTGGCGGGGCAAGGAAGGCTGGGGAAAATAGCCATTGGCATTTTCGGATCCAACGTACTATCGGTTCCGCCTCTCTTGTTCTCCTTTCGACAACAACACCCCGATGTTGATGTCGTTGTCCACACGATGGACAAAGTAGAACAAATCAACGCTCTGCGCGAACGTCGCTTATTAATCGGCTTCAATCTTCTGGGAGTCCAACTCGACGACATTGCCAGCGAAGCGATCATCCAGGAGCGGCTGATTACGGCCCTGCGGCTGGATCATCCGCTTGCACAAAAAAAGGCCTTAACATTACGAGAATTGTCCGGGCATCCGTTAGTGGTGTATTCCAGCGGCCCCAGACCAAATCTAATCGATATAGTGTTTGGACTGTTCCGCAAAGCCAACGTCCAACCTGGTGTCGTTCACGAGGTGGTTGATTCGCTCACAGCAGTCGCGCTGGTGGCAGCCGGGTTCGGAGTATGTTTAGTCCCAGAGGCAGTGTCGCAGCTGAAATTACCCGGAATCACATACTTGCCACTGGCTTCGTCTCCCTCTCCTACAGTAGATTTGCATGCTATTTATCGAAGAGACGACTCCTCTGCGCTTCTGCAGGCTTTTCTTACTACCGTGAAAGAGGTGTCGGCCAATTCATCTGAACACGAACCGCTTGATCCCCCCATATCAACCTAACCGTTCTTCTTTGCTTCGTTCTGCGCAAACTGTCAAAAAGTTTTCCACAATAGGCGATGTCGACCGAACGCGTGCAGTTACGGCGCAGATTGTGCGATATGGGTTTCCTTGTTTGCTAAAACTGCGATACACCAAGCCCGGCATGCTGATGGATTGGATGGTAGTAAACGGCAAGACCCCGATCCCGAGTCCGGCAACGATTAAGCCTAGCATGGTGCCAAGGTGCTCTACCTCAAATGCAGGACGAAATACCGTACCGCTTTTCGAGTATTCAGCATCAATTAACTGGCGTACGCTGCTCCCGCTTCTTTTAGCAATGTGGTCGTATTTTTGTATATCCGTCCAAAGCACTTCCTTACATTTGGCCAACGGATGCTTGGCACTACACACGACAACCAGATAGTCACGAAAGAGAACTCGTTGCATCAGGTCATCCGCATCCGCTCTTTGCGGCGTAAGAGCAAGATCTACGTGGCCTGACCTGACCATATCAATGCATGTATCTGAAAGTTCGTCATGCAGGCGAAGTTCTACATCAGGATGACTCGCGGAAAAAGAAACGATTATTGCCGGCAGATAAGATGTGGCCAATGATGGGGCCACGGCCAGCAACAAACGCCCCCGCTTTCCAGAGACGTAGCCTTGAATACGGGATAGTCCGCTATCAATGTTTTCCGAGATACCCACGGCAATCTGAAGGAACTCTTTACCCACAGCCGACAACGCCACGGTACGAGTGTCGCGATCGAACAGGCGTGCGCCTATCTCATCTTCCAGCCTGCGAATATTTGCACTGAGTGCCGGCTGAGATAAATGGACTAGCGCAGCAGCGTGGCTGAAACTAAGCGTGCGGGAAACGGCCAGAAAAGCATCGATTTGCCGGAGCGTTATATTCATTTAGCAAATATATTTATACAAAAATGAAAATTTACGAATTAGATCAATATTACTACAGTGGGGCTTGGTCAATTCTTTTACGCGAAGGACACGTCATGAATTTGCAAGCAACCGCACAAGTTGAACATCAATCGACTCCAACCATTTCGATCAAACCGACCGGGGGGCCGCTCGGAGCAGACGTTATCGGTTTTGACATGAGCCGACCTGCAACACCGGAAGAGCAAAAAATCATAGAGAAAGCATGGGCCGATCACCTTGTCCTGCGCATTAGGGGTCAGGCCGGCTTGTCCCTCCAGCATCTGACACAGTTTTCGAGCGCCTTTGGGCAATTGGATAAAAGGCCGGTACGGGGAGTTATCAAAGGCGGTGCGCAGAACGACCTGCCCCCGGAGATCACCGTAATTTCAAACATAGTCGTCGATGGCAAACCAATAGGAGGCCTTGGAGCCTACGAAGCGGTTTGGCACAGCGACATGACTTACAAGCCTCAACCGCCTAAAGGCAGTTGCCTGTATTCCGTAGAAATCCCTCCTTCGGGCGGGGGTACATCGTTTGCCAATATGTACATGGCATACGAGCGGCTTCCTTCCGAGTTGAAAAACCGGATAGAAAACCTACAGTGCATTCATGACGCCAGCCGCAATAGCACAGGTGAACTGCGACAGGGGTTCGAAGAGATTAATGATCCTACTAAAACGGTCGGAGCAGTCCATCCCGTCGTGCGCACTCATCCAGTTACCTACCGTAAATGCTTATTTCTGGGACGACGCCGCAACGCCTATCTGGTTGGTCTTCCACTAGCAGAGAGCGAAGCGCTGCTGGACCAACTGTGGCAACACGCCACAAAGCCCGACATCGTCTGGACCCAGGAATGGGAAGTGGGCGACGCGGTGTTATGGGACAACCGCTGCACCATGCACAGACGCGACGCTTTCGACCCACAGACTCGGCGGCTTATGTATCGCACGCAAATCGCCGGCGGCGAAGTGGTCTAAAGCAAATAACTATGGCGACAAGAGGACAAAGATGCCGCAAGTCCCCCGCCAGTTACACAACCCTTCCAAATAGAAAAAAAACAGATTAGCGCAGGAGACAGCCCTATGCGTATAGAACAAGTAGAAGTCATTGGTGTGGCCGTGCCGTTAGTGGGCGATTATAAAACGGCACATAGCAGTAAATCGATCCAAAAGAGCGTGGTCGTGCGCATTACCGCAAGCGACGGAGCCGTCGGTATTGGCAACGTGGATCCATCGCCTGGTTACTCACCGGAAACTTTTGACCAAACGCTGGCCATGCTTCGTACGTGCATGGCGCCCCGGATCGTCGGAATGGACGCAGAAAACATACATGAAATCACCCTTCGACTGGACGCAATCTCTCACGGATTTCAAGAATCCAAAGCTGCAATTGAAATGGCCTGTACCGATTTGGTCGCCAGGTCCCTTGGTATGCCTGTACATACCTATTTAGGCGGTGCTGTACGTACAGTTCTTCATTTCAATGCCTGGATTGGTATTGTCTCGGCGGCTCAAGCGGCTATCGAGGCAGTTAAATGGCAACAGCTTGGATTCCGTTCCGCAAAAATCAAAGTCGGCGGTGGAATTGAAAGCGATAAGGAGAGAGTGCGTGCCGTGCGTGAAGCGGTGGGCGAAAACTTCCATCTGCGCATTGACGCCAATGCAGGCTACGACACCGAGACAGCCATCAAGCTTGCAAGGATGATGTCGCCCTACAACCTCCAGCTATTCGAACAGCCCGTTCCCGCAGCCGATCTGGAGGGCATGGCCAAAGTGCGTTGCGAAGCCGGTGAATTACCAATTATGGCCGACGAATCGCTTGTAGATCACAGCAGCCTCATTCGCATCATTCGCGCTAATGCGGCCGACATGGTGAAAGTCAAAGTGATGAAGCAAGGCGGATTGCGCAAAACCCTGGACATAATTACAACCGCTGAAGCTGCGGGCATTCAGTGCGTAATAGGTCACGGATTCGGCCTGGGTGTCAACACGATGGCTGAAATAATGCTGGCGGCTACGTCTCATAACATCGTCGATGGCATCGAGTGCGTCGGCCCCTTAAAGACTGCCGACGATATTGTCACCGAAAAACTCGACCTGAACTCAGGTAGCGTTTCCGTGCCAAACGGTCCGGGGCTGAATGTCACGCTAGATCAAGTCAAGCTGGAACGCTATCGCGTCGAAGACCATATCGCGGCCTAAATTAAATAGTGTTTCTATTTTTACAGGCGCGATCAAGGTGAATCCCTATGCGCTTATTTGAATAAAGGATCTAAAAATGAATATATTTTCTACTTCTCTTTCACGTGCGGCTTTAACGCTCATTGGCATAACCTGCATCGCCATGGGCCCCCTGGAAGCCGCCGCCCAGGCCAGCACCTATCCAGAACGGGCGATAACAATGATCGTGCCCTTTCCCCCTGGGGGCCCCACCGATGTGTTCGCTCGGGTACTGGCCCAACGCTTGGGCGAGGAACTGAATCAGTCAGTAATTGTGGATAATCGAGGTGGCGCGGCCGGCAATATAGGAGTCGCGGCCGCGGCAAAAACGCATCCTGACGGCTATACGATTTTATTCGGTACGGCGTCCATTGCGATTGCCCCTTCCGTATACAAGACACTGGCCTATGATCCATTAACAGACCTGTTGCCGGTTGCGTTGGTAGGCACGGTACCGCCGATCGTACTGGTACCGCCCAACGGCCCCGACAACATACAAGAACTGGTCAAACTTTTAAAAGAGAATCCGGGCCAGTATAGCTACGCCACGTCAGGCCATGCTACGGCCACCCACCTTGTTACAGAGCTATTTAACAAGTATGCCAAGGTAAACGCGATACACGTTCCTTACCGCGGCTCTGGGCCCGCCAAACAAGGCCTGCTATCAAATCTTCATCTGTACACGTTCGAGACGGCCAGCTCTACCATGAGCGTCATCAAATCGGGGCAGTTAAAGCCGATAGGGATCGCAGCTGATAAGCGCTCTGCAATCCTGCCCGATGTCCCTACGATCGCCGAAGCCGGGATAGCGGGCGTCAATGGTTCCACCTGGAATATGGTCTTCGTGCCCGCCGGTACGGCACCGTCGATTGTTAAGACCCTTAATACTGCTGTCAATAAAGCCCTGTTAGACGCGCCTACTGCCAAAAAGCTTGCGACACTTGCCGTGGATACCACTACGGATTCAACGCCAGCGTCCGCCAAACAATACTTGTCGGACGAAATAAAACGGTGGAAGGAAATAGTAAAAGTCACGGGCGTAAGCACCAACTAACCATCATCCGGGCCAAAAGAAGCACGCTGCCCAGAACAAGAGCTGGCTTGCAATAGCCGGCTCTCATAGCGCCACGCCTTCACGCTGGCGCCTTGCCGCATAGAAGCGCCAAAACAAAAGTGCAGCGGTGGCGCGATGCGGCGCCCACCTGGCGGCGATCTCAGTCAGCGCGCGCCGGTCAGGATGGGGCTCGATGCCCAGGGCATCACCCACGGCTTTCTGTAACGCAAGGTCGCCGGCCGGGAAGATATCGGGATGGCCGGCGCAGAACATCAGGTAGATTTCCGCTGTCCACGGCCCAATGCCTTTATATGCCGTAAGCTGTGCAATCGCCGCCTCGGCGGGAAGCCTTTCGATAGCGGCAAAATCCAGATTGCCTGCGACCACTACCTCGGCCAGCCCTCTAAGGGTGCTGCGCTTGCTTCGCGAAAGACCGACACCGCGCAATCCTTCCTCTCCGAGGCTTAGAAAGCCTTCTGGCGTGCTGCCGCCTGGCTGCGCTTCCAAACGGTTCCAGATGGCATTGGCACTAGCCACCGAAAGTTGCTGGCCGCAAACGATACGGGCAAGTCCGGCAAATCCCGGGGTGCCGATCCGCGCAGAAAAAGCCCCTGCAATGCCATGAATAGTAGACAGGCGTGGATCAAGCCGCAGCAACGACTGCAAATGTAGCGCCACAGCCTCATTGGAGGACAGTCGTTCAGGTAAACAAGAAAATTCAGAAGTCATTGTTCCAATGTATCTCCACCCTCTAATGTAAGCAGCAATTTTTTTACACTGAGTCCACCAGCAAACCCTGTTAAATCGCCCGATGCGCCTATTACTCGGTGGCAAGGAGCGATAATTGAGATTGGATTCCTGCCATTGGCGGCACCCACCGCTCGCGCCGCTTTTGCGCTGCCAATTTGCATCGCGATTTCACTATAACTGCGGGTCTCGCCAAACGGAATAGTCAATAAGGCTTGCCAAACCTTTGTTTGAAATTCCGTTCCAACAAACCCAAGGTCAAGCTCAAAATGGTTTCTTTTTCCTGCGAAATAGTCATTCAATTGCCGCTCGGTTTCGACCAAAACCGGGCTATTTTCATCTTCCTGCATTGGACCAAGCCGTACGCGATTCGGTTTATCGTTTTCCCATAAAACCGCGACGAGCCTTGATCCGTTTGCAACAAGCTTTAGCTTGCCGACCGGTGTGTCCATCATTTTGAATACGTATGACATTTGCCAGCTCCTTACGATGCACGCACTTGTTCGTTATCGCCCGCGATCAAGTGCAACTTACTAATGGATGACGTACTTTGCTTAAGTGACGCTTTACGATGACGACTCCTCGAATTCGGGTTGTATCGGGTATAGCGCCAGTTTAGAAGGCAACAGTCAACCTGGAACTCCATTCCTTGCGGTTGAACTTAACAGGGACTACATCGGAAGCGGCCAGCTTGTGGACTGAATGCGTCGAAATCGATACAAAACCGTTACAGAACCGCCTTGAACCAGGACAAATATTTCAATGCGCTGCAAAAGGTCTGTTACGCGCTTGCCCGCCTTCACCCGCTTGGCTACGCTGGCCTCATCGACCTTCAAACAGGAGTTTGTCATGAAGCTACAGCGTAATTTTGCACGTATCGCAACCGTCGGCCTGATGGCCTTTGTCTTAACCGGCTGTGCCACGCACTATGATCGCAAATCAAATAACACGCTGCTTGGCGCTGGGTTGGGCGCCGCCACCGGCGCGGTGTTCTCGGGAGGCGATCCTTTATACACCCTTGGCGGAGCCGCGGCCGGTGGAGTGCTGGGCAATGTACTGACCGAAGACCGCAGCTCTCGCCGCTCCAGCAACTGGGACCGGGGCCGCGACTATCGACCGTCCCGCAGCCACACTCGTAACCGCGACGACCGCCGCTCGCACGATCGCCATGACCGACGCCGTCGCTAGGCTTTACTTCAAATGAGCTGCCTCTGATCGATCAGGCCTTGCCAGGTAAATTTCCCCACTACCCGCTTAAGCGAATATCAAACCGCTGGCCGAATGGATTAGAGGGCTTACCCTGAAAGCAGCCGAAAAAGACCATTAGCCCCAACTCATTTAAAATCCCTGTCTTGACATCAATCTTGTGCCGGCGTTATCAGTGCCTGAGTCACGAACAACGCCGGCGACCAAAGACAGGAACACAAACACCACAATGAGCTTCGACCCCCTAGGATCCCTGCTGGCTGCCGTCGTCATGCTTCTTATCGGCACACTAGTCAACCGCAAAGTTTCTTTCCTGTCACGCTATAACATTCCTGATCCGATAACAGGCGGATTGCTTTTTGCTGTGCTGGCCTCGATTCTTCTAGCCGCCGCCGATTTCAAGGTAACGTTCGAGCAACCTATCAAACCCATTTTCCTGCTGATGTTTTTCAGCGGTGTCGGCCTATGCGCCGATTTACGCATGCTCAAACGCGGCGGCAAGGCCCTTCTGGCTTTTCTGGCTGTACTTCTTCCCTTCATCGCACTGCAAAATATTATGGGCGTGACACTGGCGAAACTGCTAGACCTGCACCCGATTTTTGGCCTGGTGGCAGGCTCGATCACGCTTGTCGGGGGACATGGCACAGGAGCCGCCTACGCGGATCGCTTCGCCCAAGTGAACAACCTTCAAATGGTCATGGATTTAACCATGACCATAGCCACGCTCGGGCTGATCGTGGGCGGCATCATCGGCGGCCCCATTGCACAGTACCTTATCAACCGCTACAAACTGCGCTCATCCGCCGAACAGAGTGCTAAATCACATGAGTTCAAAGAATCGGCCGCCCCGATCAGCACGGTTTCCGCCCTGGGCGCGCTGGCCGGCATCTTCACCGCATTAATCGCTGGCCAGTGGCTCGCCAACCGGTTTTCAGGAGGAGCGGTCACCATTCCCGCATTTTTATGGTGCATGCTTATTGGCATTGCCATTCGCAATTTGCTGCCGTTTGCGGGACTCCGGTTTGACGACCGGGCAGCAGAACTGATATCGAACGTCTGCTTGTCGCTGTTCCTGGTCATGACCATGATGACCTTAAGCCTGGTGGATGTCGCGCTTTCCGCCGGCCCCTTCCTGCTGATCATCCTGGCGCAGATCGTCCTGACCTTCCTGTATGTCGTATTCGTCTGCTTTCGTTTCATGGGCCGCGACTACGAGGCTGCCGTCACCTCGGCCGCCTTCATCGGCTTTAACATGGGGTCGACGGCAACGGCCATGGCCAATATGCAGGCAATCACTTCCCGGCACGGTCCGGCGCCCACCAGTTACTTGATTGCTCCACTGGCTGGCGCTTTCTTTGTGGACATCATGAACGCATTCGTACTGACTGCCATGCTGGCCTTACCTTTCATCGGAGGCTGACCATGCGGGCCATTTTTGCTTGTCTATTTATTAGCCTCCTTACCGCCTGCAGCGCAGGCCCCGACACCGACACGCTACGCGCCGGCGTCAGTGAACGCCTTGAGCAGGCGCTACCCGCCGGCACTGTCGAGCTTGCAAGCCTCGAGCGGCGCGGCTCCCAGTCCGACACCAAAGCGCCCGCCGGCGAAGTCCGGCGCATCGTGTACTTTGATGCAGAAATCAAACTTGTCAAAGACATGGATTTTGGCGCGTGGAATGCGCCCGGCATCGCGGGGCTTGTTTCTGCGCTTGGTGCTGGCCCGAAGGGCATCGAGGGAATCACCTCAGGGGGAAACAAGGCCGGCGATGTGATACGCGCTCATGGAACGGCGCGGTATCGGCAAGATGGCCAGCACTGGGTTGCCGTTGTTCCGGCAGGATACCAACCACCGGTCGCGCCCGAACTGGCCACCGGCGCCACACAAGGCACCGGGGCGCTTCTGGCTGCCATACGGAAGGTGGTCGACGCATTCCCCAGAGACACCTCTCCGGAGCAACATGCAGCAATCGAACAAGAACTTGCCGTCGCCCAGGCAAGCATACGCGCGCGGCTTGCCCGTGTCTCGAATGGCTATGCCATAGCGGCAGGAGCCGAACATGGACAATATTTGCGTGTGGCGAGAGCTCTGTTCAATAAGCGTGATTCCCGCGCCGTACCACTGATTACGCGCGGCGGCGAAGAAAACTTGCAGCTTTTACGTGCAGGCAAAGTTTCGCTCGCCCTGGCCCAAGGGGACGCAGCCCTGGACGCCTATGAAGGAACAGGCGCTTTTCAAGGCCAGGGGCCCCACGTCGCGCTACGCGCCATTGCCAGCCTGTACCCTGAACCCGTGCATGTACTGGTTCGAGCCGATGACAAGCTAAGCTCGATTACAGACTTGCGGGGCAAGCGGGTTGCCATCGGAGAAGGCGGTTCGGCGTCACGAACGACGGCGCTGCGCGTACTGGAAGCTCACGGCCTGGGTCTTCGGGATATTGTTGCGCAAGAACTCAGCATCAATGCAGCGCTACTCGCACTGCAGACAAAAGAAACTGACTCGGTATTACAGGTCATTGGAACACCGGCCGATAGCGTACGCGATTCGCTGATGGAAATTCCATTGCGGATGCTACCCATGTCACAGGGCGCCATATCCAAACTCACCGAAGCAAAAGCGGGTTATTTTCCGTACTTGATCGCCAAAGGCACGTATCCCAATCAGAAAGAAAACGTTCAGACTATCGCCACCGCGGCTCTTCTATTAACAGACACCGCCTTCTCCGATGCCGAGATCTCGTCACTAACACGCAGGATTTTCGAAAAAGGCCACGACTACTCTGCGCTTGGCAGCGCACAAGGCGCTCAAATCTCCATTGCAACAAGCCGCCTGGGTCTTTCCATACCCATGCATGCAACCGCAGCTAAAACACTGGAAAGCCTGACCTCGACACAACCGTCCGAGCCTGACGCCGCGCCTGAAAATACTCAAGCAAACTAAGGTCATTACTAATTTCTTAATCTTGATCGAGGTGACAAACGTGTCTTCTGCAATGAATAAGCCGCCAAGCGCCACCGGCGCACCGGGCGGCTTAAACGACCCTGTGCATAACAGGCTGCTTGGCGCCTGATCAAAAGTGGCCAGGAACCCCAAGTTTCAGCAGGCACTGGCCAACCGCGCCATTCAGGCACGGGACGTTACGCTGGCGGGTCCGATGTTCTGATTCACACGAAAGATATTGTCGGGGTCGTACTGCCTCTTGATCTGCGCAAGACGATCGTAATTAGGACCATATGCAGATCGCACACGATCACCTTCATCGGCAGTAAGAAAGTTCACATAAACTCCGCCGCTGGCAAAGGGTGCCGAGGCTTTAAAAAAGTCTCGCGCCCAGCTAATGCAGCGCGTGTCGTCGGACGGATCATCCCAGCGACCGTGAACGTTCATGACGAACCTGGCGTCGCGGTGCGCATACGCCGTAGAATCAGGAGCTGGCCGTTCGGTGGCGCCTCCAATGGCACCGAAAAAAATCTCGCACTGCGAAGATGGAAGTTTTGCGATGGACTCGATGACGGCATCAAAAAGCCCGTCTTTAAGTGTCGAAAAATTATGCGACTTCCAATAATTACGGGCGCCTGGGGCAAGCAAGGGGTCAAAGGCCTTTTGCCATGCCGAGTAAGGCTGAACGCCAACATGCTCGCCCAGCAAACTGCCGAACTTGCGCAACGGCTCGATTAACTTCTCGCCCTGCTTCGGATCACCCGCATAGCATAGCGCCAGGACTACGATCTCTTGGCCATGAACCTCCCGGGAGAGAAACGGCAGAGGCGGCGCCTTGCGCAAAATAGTCCATACGGAGAGTTCGTCCGGCGCCTTGGCGATAAACTCGCGGTATTGCTGCAGTATCGATTTTGCTTCAGAGACGGGGAACACCATGAGCCCGCTCAACAACTCGGGGCCAACAGGGTGAAGCCGAAACTCGAAGCGGGTTACCACGCCAAAATTGCCGCCGCCCCCCTGCAAAGCCCAGAAAAGATCGGCGTTTTCGGTTGCGCTGGCGCGCACGACGTTGGCATCCGCCGTCACAACTTCCGCAGACTCCAGATTGTCAACCGTCATGCCATACTTACGACTAAGCCAGCCAAAACCCCCACCCAGCGTCAGCCCGGCAACACCAGTGGTGGAATTAATACCCAACGGAGTTGCAAGCCCTTTTCCCTGGGTGGCGGCATCCATGTCCGCAAGGGTGGCGCCGCCTTCGACGATGACCTTGCGTTGGGCCGGCTCCATGCTTGTAGCTTTCATCTGAGACAGGTCGATTACGATGCCATCGTCACAGATGGCATTGCCCGCAATGTTGTGCCCGCCACCGCGAATGGCAAGCAAGAGGTCGTTATCCCTGGCAAAGGTCACGCCGCGAACGACATCCGAGGAGGTGGAGCAACGGGCAATAATCGCAGGACGCTTGTCGATCATTGCATTCCAGATCTTGCGCGCACTGTCATATCCCTCGTCATGTGGAAGAAGAATTTCTCCCTGGAAACTGCTTTTCAACCCATCGATTTTTTTGGCTTGCACAGTAGACATGATTTTCTCCCATAGTGCGTTATCGCCAGATGCGCCGTTTAAGGCGCAGAGCCTGCCGGCTATGCTGGATGATATGGGATTAACTGGGCACGGCTAAGTCAAGCACTTGCCCGATAAGATCTTGGTCAGGAAGTAGTGAAACCGGCACCGATGCGTAGCGCCCTGTCCGACAGACTGCAACCAGACAAATGCGCGACGCATCTTTCACTACATACTATACGCTCATCCCCCTGACGGCTGGGCAATAATATCAATCCGGCAATGGGGGTTCATGCAGCCTTGCTAGCGCAGGAAGCGTCTGACGGCTTTGGCTTCCAGAGCCAGCCACAGCAGCGGCAGCATTACCGCAAGAACAACTAGGCCCTTCCCTGCCATATCCTGGTCATCCAGCAAATAAAAATTGCATAAACGAACAGAGTCGTCCTGATACAGTATTCCAGCAATTGCCATCATCCAGCAAAAATTGCCGGTAAAAAACAACTTTATCACGGCGTTGGCACGTTCAATTGAGTCGATCAACAGCGCTCCGGCGGCAAACAACAGCGCAAACTTCATCAGATCAACCCAAACAGACAGCAGCACCGAGTCCAGAACCTTCGGTATCATCCAATAGGCCCCAACAAAACTTACCGCTACCAACCCCGCAAGGCCATATTGATTGCCAGACTGATACAAAGCCGATATACGACGGCTGAAGCGCCCGTGCAACCAATAGCCGCTGAAGGACCACGCCTGGCAAGCCAGTGCGCCCGAAACCACGATAAGCGGGATATGCACCAGCATGTGCATGGACATGGATCGGGTCAAAAAACCTTTAAAGCCTACAGCTAGCACCCACAATAACGCGCTGCCAAGCCCGCAAAGCCAACTTGGCGACAAACCTTTGAGCCCGATACATGTTCTGCTGCGCCAGCAAGATTTCATCAGTCCAATACGCCCGATAAGTAATTAAGGAAGCTGAACAAGTCCCCGCGCCGCAGGCACCTGCCCGCCCTTATTGCGGCCGTCTTTGCACCGCCGCAACCTGCAGTATGTCTTGCGGATTATCGTAATCGATAATATGTGCCAGACGGCCATCCGCCATCACAATATGATAAGCGGCATTGTGTTCAAACTGGCCCAATGGGGCAGGCACCACGATAATTCCGAACGCATCCAGCAACTTTCGGCGTTGTTGTGGGTCGGGTACGCTGGCAAACTGCCAAATCGCCGGATCTGAACGCATCTGACGGGCGTAACGAGCCAGGGTCGCGGGGGTGTCGGCCGGATCAAAGCTGATGCTCAGCAGGCGAACCTGATGGCTTAACGCTTGTTCCTGGATAGCCTTTTGCAATCGCTGAAACTCGGCCCCCAGGGCCAGACAAACCGACATGCAGCCGGTATACATGAAATTTACGACGACGACCCGCCCGTCGGATTTCAAATTATGCAACAGCTTATCGTTGCGGTCGGACTGAAGCCATAAGGCCACATCCGGCAACGGCCTAGGTTGGCGTTCAATAGCGGCGCGCCGCGCCGCCTCGGTGGTTACCACGGTAAACCCGTCCGTCTGCCAGTAAATGGCCATAACCCCAATCAGACAAACCATCACCAAAGCCAGCACGGCCCTCATGATTGCGGCCTGCCCGGTCTATTTAAGCTTGGCCAGATCTTCATCGCCATTCCAGGGTGCAGTTCTGTCCTTGGTGGCTTCACGCTCTTTCTGAACCTGAGCGGCGTCGATTGGCCCCGCCGAGTTGCCAAAACTTGACCTTACATGGGTTAATACAGCGGCTATTTGCTCATCGCTAAGTGTTGCCGCGAACGGCGGCATTGCTCCGTTATAAACCGTGCCATGCACCGTCAGCGGGCCGGTAATGCCGTGCAACAGAATCTGGATGATTGCCGACTCTTTGCCCGCTATCCATTCAGAGCCGGCCAGTGGCGGAAAGACCCCGGGCAGGCCGGCTCCGGTTGCCTGGTGACAGGCAACGCAATTGGCAGTATAAACCTGGCCACCGTCGACGGCGCCGCCGGTACTGGCGGCAACCACAAAATCGGCTGCCGTTCGCCGATCCCCCATCGCGGGAGGGTCGGACTGATGCGTTACGGCTATATAGGCCACAGCCCAGACGAACAGCCCTCCTACAATCAGTATCACAATCCACGGAATGGGACGATTGCTTTCATACGGCTCGGGCATTTCCCGCCGTTCAGCTTCAATTTTTTTTGAAAAGTCAGACATATTGAATTCTCCGCGAGGCAATCAATCGCTTTAGCCTAGGGCCAACGATGCAGTCAGCCACCGTAACGCCTACTTGGCTGCGGGAGCCTGTTCATTGCCGCCCTGGTTACCGGACGGCTCCTGGCTGGCCGGGGGATGCCGCTCGTTAGGCACTGCCTTGATCGGGTAGGTTCTATTAAGAGAAAGCAGGTACTGTGTCAAATCCAGGGCTTCAGGCTTAGCCACCACAACCTTGTCAAGGGGAGCAAAGCCGGGGGGCAAATTAACGACCTTGTCGCCGGGTTCCGCCTGGTCTTTGATGTCGAACATATACGGATATGAAGGCATAATGCTGTCGGGGACATAAGCCCGCGGCTGATATAAATGCCCTAATTGCCAATCTTCGCTGGGCTGGCGCGCACCGATGTTCAATAGATCAGGCCCTGTGCGAGAAGTACCCAGCAAATGAGGCGAATCGTAATAATAGTCGCCCGCCACCGGCGCCCGCCCCCAGCCGCGCTGAAAGTCAGGCGCCTGCGACTGGCTGCGCGGTTGCTGACTGTGGCAATAAACACAGCCGTTTTCTATGTAATGCTGGCGGCCGCGCAACTGGGCGGCGGTATATGGCTTCAACCCATCAGAAGGCGGTACATCCGACAATTGAACATAAGGAATCACTACCAGCGTCGCGGTTGCCAACGCCAAAGTGACCATCGCGCCGCTTAGAAGTTTATATTCGCTCTCCATGCTCAAGCTCCTTCCATTACTACTGAAGTGGCCGTACGTTTATGAAACAACGCCGGTCCAACCCTGGCTGGGCCATGGCGCAAGGCCATCGCAATAAAATGGAAAGCAAAGACCAAATGGCCAAGAGTCATCAGGCCACCACCAATGGAACGGGCCTCAAGATACGGAATCGTGACTTTCACCGACTCTATAAACGGCTTGGCTGCGTCAAGCATATATTCCCCCTGCAACCACCCTCCGATGGACAGGCCCACAAAGTACACCCCAAACCCCAGCACAACCAGCCAAAAATGCAATGCAATCAATTTCGGGTATGGCCACTCCCATGCCATGACACGAGGCATAACGAAATAAATGCCGCCAAACATGACCATCGCCACAAAGGCATATAAGCCCAGGTGAGCATGGGCAACCGTAAAATGCGTAAAATGGGTAACGGTGTTGATGCTGCGCAAGGCTTCAAACGAACCCTGCACCGAGCTCAAGGTGTACATCATTCCGCCAAACACAATAAAACGCAGTGTAGGGGAATAGATCAGTGTCCTGAAATTACCTCGCATGGTCAGATGCTGATTTACCGAAAAGGCCAGTACCGGAACGATCATCATCATGCTTTGCACGATAGACAAGGTAACTAGCCACCCCGGAACCGGTCCGCCCACCAGATGATGGCCGCCGACCTGGCCATAGAAAAATGCCAGCGCCCAAAACCCCAGCAAAGACAGGTTATAGGACTGGATTGGCCTGCCGATAATCTTGGGCAGAAAGTAATAAATACAGCCCAGCGCAATGGGTGTGTAATAAAGGCCCAGCACATTATGGCCGTACCACCAGTTCATCGTGGCCTGCTCAACACCAAAATGCAGGCCGGGGAAATTACCAATTAAAAACAAAATGGGGAACCAGAAAAGGGCAGCCCCCATATACCAGATGGACACATATAAATGCTGGACCCGCCGGTTCTGCAATGTAAAAACCAGAGGCAGCCCAATCAGCGCGCCGCCCAGAACAAATAAAATATCAATCTGCCAGGGTATTTCCAGCCATTCCAGCCCATCGCTCAGTCCTGCCGCAATACTGCCCAACCCCGCGATCAGCGCAGCATTCCATAGCATGACGCCCAGCAGCGCAAAACGGCCCCCCATCAACGGAGTTTTCAACAGCCGGGGCAATAACCATATCGTAAGTCCAAATGCCGCCATCGGCGTCCAGCCGTACGCGACTGAATTCAGATGCAACGTGCGCATACGGCCAAACGTCATCCAAGCCTGGCTAGTAAGAAAATCCGGCTCATGCAATTTGATTGAACTAAGAAGCCCTGCCGTCGACGCAATTAAAAGCCACACGACCGCACAGGACAAAAAAACAAATACGATCATTTTGGTGGATTGATCAGCCTCTAGCCGCGCGGCGAGCTCAGCGTTAAGCTGGGCGGCTTTACCGGAGGTATCGAGCGGGGCATGGGAAGCATCTACCGTACGCTGAAGCGCTTGATGCTGGGCGGACGTCGCCGCGGGCTCTTCAATTTTTCCGATCTCTCCTTCGGAAAAAATGACATTGGCCGCCTCAGGGTTATCATCAAATAGTCTTCTTCGCAAAGACCATATAAAAACAAACAAACCAGTCACTGACAAAATAAACGTAAGCAGCAATACAGAGATAGTATTCATAACGCCCCTACTCTTTTTATATATTCCGCCTGATTTTGAGCCTATTGCTTGCGAGATTCAACCCTTCGGACGTCATTGTTAATAAGGAAGCTTTGAACAAGCCCCCGCGCCGCAGGCATCTGCGGATCAAGTATCCTTATCCCCCTGACTGCTGTGCAAAAACATCGACCCAGCAATTAGGAGTTTCATATAGCCTTACACGACTAAGGTGCAAGCCGCCGCCGAACTTGCTGGCGTACTGCGGAGCAAGAATATCAAAGGCAAGCTGCGCCAGGTTTTCAGCCGTTGGTATGCTGTCGATGATCACTGTTTTATGGTTATCAAGCGACGCCAGAAAGTTCACGACAGGCGTATCGCCCTTAAAAACAAGAAACGCGTGATCCCATTGATCGACGATATGTTGTTTTGCTATTGATTTAATTTCTGAAAAATCCATCACCATGCCATTGCTGGACTCGCCCGGCGCGCAGATCACGTCACCTTCCAAGGTAATCTCGATGACATAGCGGTGGCCATGCAGGTTTTTGCACTGACTGCGATGGTCTGGGATGCGGTGCCCTGCATCAAATTCCAGCCTGCGGGTAATACTAGTCATGCGACGCCCCTGCCCGAGCGAAAAACTCGTTATAACCACGTGCGCGCAGCTCGCACGCCGGACAATTTCCGCAGCCATAGCCCCAATCATGCCTGACCGAACGATCACCCAGATAACAGGTGTGGGTGTATTCCTGGGTCAGGGCGACTAATTTGGCGCCGCCGATTTCATCAGCCAGTTGCCACGTGGCCGCCTTGTCAAGCCACATAAGTGGAGTTTCGATTCGAAAATGTTGCTCCATGCCCAAGTTCAGGGCAAGCTGCATGGCTTGCATCGTGTTATCGCGGCAATCGGGGTAGCCGGAATAATCCGTCTCGCACACCCCTGCAATGATGGCATCGACGTCACGCCGATAGGCCAATGCCGCGGCGTAGGTCAGGAAGATCAGATTTCTGCCCGGGACAAAGGTATTTGGCAAGCCATTGGCGGCGAATGCAATCTCTTTTTCAGCCGTAAGAGCACAGTCTGACAGCTGTCCAAGCAAGCTAAGGTCCAGCACATGATCTTCGCCCAGGCGGCCGGCCCATTCGGGAAACTGGCTTGCCAGCTGTTTAAGGACTGTTTGACGGCATTCCATTTCGACCACATGGCGTTGACCATAATTAAAGCCCACCGTTTCAACGTGCGTGTACCGGGCTAAAGCCCAAGCCAGGCAAGTCGTTGAGTCCTGACCACCGGAAAAAAGCACAAGTGCGCGCGACATGCTAACGAATTCCTATAACTTTATGAGTTTGCACACTTAGGCGCCAGCGAGGGTGAGCCATGCAATAGTCAATGGCTGCCTGAGTATTAGCCACCTGATCAGGCCCGTCCATGGGCTGCAGCCAAAACTCGTCGAATGGCAAGTTTTCCAGTGCTGCCGGATCGATGCCTTCCTGAGGAAAAACCAGCTTAAGCTCTTGTCCCTGGCGAACGATCCAATCGGTTCCGGCCTTCGGGCTGGTACAAAGCCAATCGATACCCGCCGGAGGTATTACGGTGCCGTTGGTTTCCACCGCAATTGTAAAACCTCGTTCGTGCATCGCATCGATCAAGGCCCCGTCAAGCTGCAGCAGTGGCTCACCCCCGGTAAATACAACAAACCGGTGCTTCTCACGACTGCCCCAGGTTGCCTGAATAAGATCCGCAAGCTGGTTGGCGGTCTTATATTTGCCACCCAAAGTCCCGTCAGTACCGACAAAATCGGTATCGCAAAACCGGCATTGCGCGCTATTGCGGTCTTCCTCTCGGCCCGACCATAGATTACAGCCCGAAAATCGGCAGAACACAGCCGTACGGCCAGCTTGGGCGCCCTCGCCTTGCAAGGTCAGAAAAACTTCTTTAACGGAATAAGTCACAGATACTTTACTTTCAAACAAAAATACCGGCCGCTTCGAGACGGCAACAGGACGGTTGCGGACATCAAAACTGCTTGGGTTTAGCGTGATCCAGAAGGAGTCAGCAGGAATATCAGGAATGGGTTGGGCATCAGCCAACATATAAATCCTATTGTATTTCATCTGCTGCATCAGTGAGTTGACGCCTATACGAGGCATAAATCGCGGCCAAAGAAGGTTACGACCTGATCGCAATTTTCCTTATGTCGACAGCAGGCTCTTTTGGCACCGCCAGCAAGCTTTTTCGCAGCGCGGCTACCAACTGTTCACGATCATGAACATTCCTGTGTATTAAACCAATCTCCCGAGTTACGGGTGGATCAGTTAATAGTGCCACTCGCACACGCTCGTCAAGCGCCCAGCGAGAAGGCATAAGCGGAAGAATCGAAACACCAAAGCCCCGGGCCACCATGGATGTGATGATCTCAAGCGAATCGAGCTCCATCGTTTCATTGATCTGCAAGCGATGGCGACGCAGCAGTGCATGGATCAGTTGTCCTGTCCATGATGAACGGGTAATGCTGATGAAGGGATGAGAAGCCAGCGTTGCCGCAAGGCCATCCTCTTTTGACGAGGCGGGAGTCAGCAGCAATAACGGCTCGGCAACGATAGGATGCCAGGAAATATGATGGTCAAGACGATGCGGCGGCTGGCCGACGATAGCTGCGTCCAATTCACCCTGCTCGACTTTACGCGTCAATTCACTTGAAATCCCGGTCGACACATGCACCGCTATACCGGGATGGTCTTGCCTTAACACTAGCAGGGCTTCGGGCAGCAACTCGGAAAACGTTGGTGGAATTGCCCCTAATGCCAACAACCCGCCTAATTGTTGCCCATCCAGATTAGACGCCATGTTTTCGTACAGGCGAACCAGCTCTTGTGCACGCTGAACCAACGCGCGACCCGCTGTATTAAGCACAACTTTACGTGCGCTCCGGTCGAAGAGTTGAACCCGCAAATCCTCTTCCAACGCTTTCATCTGAATGCTTACTGCCGCTTGAGTTAAACCAATGTCATTCGCAGCTGCGGCAAAGCTGCCATGACGCGCTACGGCGATGAAGGTTTTTAACGAACGTATTGACATGCCACGCAATTAAATTAGCTTAAATTAATTTTAAGCTAAGAGAAAAAATTAACAACTTTTATTTTTACTAACCCTCTCCTATCATGATTTATCTATTAATAGACGAAAGCAGCGCTATATCGGGAGATTGTATTGACTCAAAAATACGCACATGAAATGCAACCTGGAGAATGCTATGGACCGCTCGAGTTCGAAGTGTCGGCAGACCTGAACCAGCAATTTCTATATGCGGTTGAGGATTTCAATCCTATATTTATTGAGGGACGCAACGGCCATCCACCGTTAGTACACCCGGTGGTCCTTATGCACATGACTCCACGCACGCGAAGCCCCTCGTACAGGCAGGCGCCCGGTATGGGATCGGCCTTCGCGCGTGACCACAGCATTTACCTGGCTCCGGTATACGTTGGAGCAAAGCTGCGAGTCGAATGGACAGTCACCAACACCTACGAGAAACGTGAAAAAATCTATCAAGACTATGTCGCTGTCGTTCTGGACCAAACAGGCAAAGTAGTACTTCGACGCGAGCTTGCATCCACGTTTTTCTCGTTAGGCAAAGTAAAAACATATGCTTTGGAAGAACGCTCATGAACGCCCCGATCCACTCCATGACACCTGGCACGATTCGAACCGGAAAACCCCGTGTGCTGACAATGGCCCGTGCCCTGGCATTATCGGGCGGTCCGTTCGACATGCCTGGCTGGCCTGATAAAAACCTCCATACCGACATCGAAGCCGCTCGCTCCACGGGTCTTTCCGAGGTCGTCGTATCGGGCACCCAATGGGAGGGACATTTAATTGGCCTTCTTGTCGAAACATTCGGACTGGCCTGGTTCCAGGGCGGCGAAGTAAATGTAAAAATTCCTCGTAGCGTCCGAATCACCGAAACCGTCCAGCCCAAATTGCGGCTCGATGCTTTAGAAGAGAACAACGGATATACATTGGCCCAGCTTACCGTTTGGTGCGAAGACTCGTCGGGTCAACAAATATTGATAGGAACCGCCAAATGCCCGCTATCAAGGGAAGGAGGCAAGGCCATATGACGCCATTAAATGAAGCTCAAACCAAACAATGGTTACACGCATCCCAGTTTCCGGTTCCGCAAGGAGTAACAGCAACATCGGCTGACGCAGCACACACTACCACAGCAAGCTTTCCAGGCCCCGCGGTAGTTAAGGCCCTGGTGCCGACAGGCCGTCGAGGAAAAGCGGGCGGGGTAATTATGGCAAGAGACGCCGGCGAGCGAGGCAAAGCAGCAGCTCAGCTCATCGGAACGGCGGTGAATGGACACTTGGTTAATGCGGTGTATATCGAAGAATGCATCGCCATCGAACAGGAATACTTTCTCGCATTTCTGCTGACGGATGCAGGGCCACAGGTGCTGGTTAGCCGGTTTGGCGGGGTAGATATAGAAGACACCATGCGTACGGATCCAAAGTCTGTATTGCGCGAGCAAATTGACCCTATCCGTGGGCTTAGTACCTGGAATGCCGCGGAACTGTGGTTGATGGCGGGAATTAAGGGCCCCACCCTGCCAAAATTGGCCGACTTGACAAGCCGTCTATACAGCGCCTTCTGCCAGGCGGACGCATTAACACTGGAAGTCAATCCTCTGGCGCTGGATGTTGAGGGCAAACTTCATATCGTGGGCGCCATGATGGGAGTCGACTCCCACGCCTTGTTCCGACACACCCAATGGCTTGAAAAAAGCAGCTCCCTTCCAGATAACCCGCGTGAGCGTGCTGTCGCACTTGCGAACCGAAATTTCCGTGGCGGTGAGTGCCAATACATTGAACTGGACGGCAACATCGGCCTGCTGGTTGGCGGAGGCGGTGCAGGACTATACCTGCACGATATGGTAATCGCGGCAGGAGGCTCGCCCGCCAACCATTGCGTCACACCACCGACCTCGACAGACAATCGAAAATTAAAGGCGGTACTCGGTGCAATACTTGATAACCCCGCATTGCGCGGGCTTCTGATTGCCTTCAATTTTGCACAGATGGCACGCACAGACATTCGAGTACGCACGCTGGTTGAACTGCTTGATGAAAAGCAAATAGATACGGCACACCTGCCGATCGTAATCCGCCTCTTTGGCGCTGGCGAGCAGGAGTCTCGGGCGATGGTGGCTGATCAAGCCAACATCCATTATGTGCCACGCGGCACCACCCTAAAAGAGGCCGCGCAGCTTATTGTTCAACTCACTGCCGCCGTACAGCAGTATCCAATGGGCACTACGGCATGAGCATACTCATAGACGCGTCGACTCGGGCGATCGTCCAAGGGATTACCGGGTCCCAGGCACGATTCGATACGCAATGGTCCCTGCTCTATGGAAGCAATATCGTAGCGGGCGTAACCCCTGGACGAGGAGGAGAAGAAGTACACGGCGTCCCTGTGTTTGATACGGTTCGCCGCGCAGTCGCCCAACGAAATATCAATGCATCTGTAATTTATGTGCCGCCCGCGATAGTCAAGTCAGCCGTACTTGAAGCGATTGATTCGGGGATTAAACTAATCGTCGTTACGGCCGAATATGTCCCGCAGCACGATTTGATTACTATCGTTGCCGCCGCGCGCCAGGCTCAAGTACGGTTAGTAGGCTGTAATACCAATGGCCTGATCTCACCAGGGCAATGCAAACTTGGCGGCGTAGGAGGCATACACCCAGACGAAATATATCCGCCAGGCCGTATAGGAATTTGCTCTCGATCAGGCGGCATGATGGCCGAAATCAGCCTTGAGCTAGCGACTGCCGGATATGGTGTCTCGACATCGGTGGCAATGGGTGGAGACGCCATAACCGGCCTGCGTATGGCGGACTATGTAACGCTGTTTGATGAAGACCCCGAAACGGATGCAATAGTGCTATTTGGCGAACCAGGCACTGATAACGAGTCAGAAGTCGCTAATTTGCTTCGTTCGGGCAATGTCAAAAAACCAATCGTGGCATTAATTGCAGGCGAATTTCAAGAGCGGTACCCTTCGGGCTTAAGCTTCGGGCATGCAGCGGCAATGATTACCGATCAAAGCAAAAGCGCTACATCCAAACGCCAATTGCTTCGCGACGCAGGAGCCCACGTCGCCATATCATTACAAGATGTCCCAAGCTTGCTACGACTTGCACTTACTTGACGTATAAAAAATGATTATTACAACAAGGAGACGACATGAACTTTCGACTGATACTCCAGGCCCTGCTGTATACGTGTATTGCATTTGGCCCTGCGCAAGCAGCCCCGCCTCCGGATGCGTATCCTTCGCGTCCTATTCGCATGATCGTCCCCTACTCGGCCGGGGGCAATACCGACGCCCTTGCTCGCTTGATTGCGCAGCGGCTATCTGAAACTATAGGGCAGCCGGTAATCGTCGATAACCGCCCCGGCGGCAACACCTTGATCGGCACGGAAGCTGTTGCGCGCGCGCCAGCCGACGGATACACGCTTTTGTTAACCACTCTTACTTTTGCCGTCGTGCCAAGTCTTTATAAAAAAATCCCCTACGATGGCGTAAAGGACTTTACGCCAATTACTCTGGCAGTCACATTGCCAAATGTGCTGGTAATCAATCCCAAGTTACCGGTATCAACGATTCCCGAATTTATCGCCTACGCCAAGTCCCATCCCGGCAAATTGAACTATGCGTCAACCGGCAGCGGCACCTCCCCCCATCTATCGATGGAACTGCTGAAAATGATGAGTGGAATAAACGTCGTACACGTACCCTATAAAGGCGGCGGCCCTGCCATGATCGACTTATTGGGCGGTCAGATACAAGCGCAGTTCATCGGGCTGCCAGTAGCAATCCCGCAAATCGAGTCCGGCAAGCTGCAGGCGCTGGGTGTCACAAGCAGCGCCCGATCCACTATCGCGCCAAATATTCCGACTATAGGCGAGTTTCTACCTGGCTATGAGATGAATCCCTGGTTTGGCATTCTAGGGCCCGCTGATCTTCCCAAAGAAACAACGGATTTCATCCAGCAGAAGGTTGCGAGCGTCCTGCACGATCCTGAAATGAAAAAACATTTACTGGGACTTGGGGCGGAGCCCGTAGGAAGCACGCCGACGGAATTTGCCGCCTATATCAAAAGCCAGATAGCCGACTATAAAAAGATTGTGAAGGAAGCCGGGATCGAATTACAGTAAATGCCATAATGCACTTATTGCAATTTAATACCCAACTCTTTAATCAGTGGCTCCATTTCTTTACGATCACTTTGGATCGCTGAGGCCAGCTCGGCCGTGCTGCTTCCTTCGGGCACCATGCCTACCGCAGTCATCTGTGTAATCATGGCCGGGTCTTTAAGAATACCTGCAACCGTCTGCTGCACCTGCTCAACGATGGCTGCGGGGACACCGGCCGGAGCCATCAAGCCAATCCAGGGCTGAGCCGAATAGTCTTTCAACCCGGCTTCCATCAACGTAGGAGTTTCCGGCAGCCCGGGAAAACGATGTGCACTGGTAACGGCCAGCGCCCTCAAGCGGCCACCATCAATTAACCCCTTCGCGCTTGAAGGCGCATCCAAAGCGATATCCAACTGTCCGCCGATCAAATCATTTTGCGTTTTACCGGAGGACGACGACGGAACATATAATGCTTTGGTTCCCGCGTGCTGAGCAATCTGCTCCCATACCAGGTGGAAAGCCGTGCCAATGGAAAATGACCCTAAAGTCATGTCTTGCTTTTTACTTGAAGCGACAAAGTCCTGCCAAGTCTTGATCGGGCTATCTTGCGGAACAACAAATACAAAGGGTGTACGTGCCACCAATGAGATCGGCTGCAAGTCCTTTTGCGGGTCGAAAGGCAGGCTTGTGGTGGCAAAAGGGATAATGGTTACAGTCGATGCCACGACCATACCAAGCGTGTAGCCATCCGGTGATGCTTTAGCCAGAGCATTCGTGCTTATGATTCCCGATGCTCCAGGCCGATTCTCTACAACGACTGCTTGTTTCCATTTTTCGCTTAGCTTCTCGGCAAGCAAGCGCGACATAATATCCACGGGCCCGCCCGGACCGTTACTTACAACAATTTTCACAGGCCGTTCCGGGTAAGCCGCGGCCACAGGGCTTGTGGCAATGGCTGCAATAGATATACCCAGTGCACGCATCAACAATCTTTTCTTAATCAAGCGCTATTCTCCTTAATGGATTTTTTTATTTAAAAATTTTCAGATACGGGTAACCCTGCCACAAAGGAGAGCCGCCCCGAATAAACTCGATCCATGCCGCTTGTAATTGCGTCGTTAGCGCGGCCATGTCTTCTTTTTTTGCGCCCACCAGCATCGGCGCCTGGTCATACGTAGGCAGTGTGTCAAAAACAAAAGGCAATTCAATACAATGACACGCCCCAAACTGCTTGGTGGGTGCATAATCAAATCGGTATACCCACGCGTTTCGTCCCCGTGCCAAGGCATCTGCGGCCCATTGACGCGAATGCACGCCAAATACTTCGTCTCCGGCACGTTGGCTTGCTTCTGTAATTTCCCATCCGGGAAATGCCGCCATTTCATTCAGGGTATAGCCAATCAATATATCGGCCTTGCCCGTAGCGTCTTGCAAGGCCGCGTCCAGATCCAGAGGAAGAATCTCGCCGTCGACAACTGGACAAAAAGGGGCCCGACCGGTCTTTTCTGCGCTTAAGGCCTGGATAACGGGAGCCGCCT
>LNAP01002243.1_pt1 | contig 28619 bp, 24 predicted proteins | sample 602601 | NCBI WGS metagenome assembly LNAP01 (sample SAMN02440304, study PRJNA202911) | soil metagenome | biome: Subtropical and temperate rainforests or woodlands; isolation source: soil samples (1 kg each in a 20% v/v slurry with milli Q water) were... ... | reverse complement strand
TCTCATCGGTGCAACGTCGCTATTGCTAGCTTCGAGACACCCGCAAGGACTCCGCCGCCTACGTTTCTCTTTCTTCCTATCAACTTGTCAAATAGCCGGACCAGAGGTCCAAATTCCAAATCGAGACTTGCATCTCTAACCTAAGGCTTACACCCTAGGATCGCTGACTGTCCCCCGCCCGGCTAGTGCCGGTCGTTACAACGACCTTCGTCGAAGAGGAACTTCAGAGCAGCGCCAAACCCGCCGTAGCGGTGCGCCGCGTCGATGGGCGCTTTATAGGGGGTGCTATGGAGACCTGTCAACCGCCCTGTTGGCCCCACGCTCCCTATTTTTGTTCAAAACGCGCAACCCGCATGTTTGCGGGGTTTGCGCGGCCGTAACGGCTGGGGACAAACGGGCGGGGTACGTTCGTCACCTCGGCGTCAGATTGTATCCGGACGGTGTCGGACAAGCACGGCCGGCCGGCCCATGGAGCTTTGGCGCATTCTGGAAACCGCTCGGATCGTCACGCGTGCGGCGACAGGTACATGAAGGGCGATGCTCCGAACCGTAACGAGGCAAAAGCCTCCGCCACTCACGACGATACTCACCGTCACGGGTGTCGGGCATCGTCAGAAAGATCCGACCAACCTCCTAGCGCATGTCCATCAAATCCAGCCGATGCGTCTGGAGCAGCGATCCCAGGGTCCTACGCATCCAGCGATCGAGATCGTCCATGACGGTGAAGACCGCAGGAACGTAGATGAGGCTCAGTGCCGTCGAGCTTAGAAGCCCGCCGATCACGGCGATCGCCATTGACGACCGGAATTCAGCGTCGGCGCCGATACCAAGAGCGAGGGGCAACATGCCTGCCCCCATCGCGACCGTGGTCATGACAATGGGCCGAGCCCGCTTCCGTGCTGCATCGACGAGCGCCGCATGTCGTTCGAGCCCTTGCTCGGTCTGTGCTGTGATCGCGTATTCGACGAGCAGGATCGAGTTCTTGGCGGCAATACCCATCAGCATGAGAATGCCAATGAGGGCCGGCATGGAGAGCGATGTTCCCGTCGCGGCCATCAGCCCGAAGGCACCACCGAGCGACAGCGGCAGCGCGGTCAGGATCGTGACCGGCTGGAGGAAATTGTTGAACAGAACCGCGATGACAAACAGCAACAGCACGATCCCCGAGCCGATGGCGAGCACGAAACCGCTGAACAACTGGTCCATGTGCTCGGCATCGCCCGCCGCCTGACGCGTAACCCCGGCTGGAAGCTGGCGAATCGACGGCAGATCGGCGACGAGCGTCTCGGCCTGGCCCGTGGTCACGCCCACGAGTTCGGCCTCGATGGTGGCACTCGCGGTCGATCTGGCTGGGGCCTGCGCCGAGCGCAATGTCCGCGACGGAGGAAAGCGGCACGGTCCCCGTCAAGGTGGGCACCTGCAAGCTGAGCATCCGCGAAAGATCGAACCTCGCACCCTCGTCGAGCATGACGCGGATCGGAATCTGGCGGTCCTCGAGGTTGAACTTCGGCAGGTTCTGGTCGGAATCGCCGACCGTTGCGATATTGACGGTCTGCGCGATGGTTTCCGTCGAAACGCCGAGCGTGGCCGCCTTGTCGGGGTGAGGTATGAGCTGCAATTCGGGACGCATCAGGCTGGCCGTCGAGCCGGCGTTCGGGAGTCCCGGTGCTGCCTGCATGTCGCGCATGACCGAGGCCACCGTTTGCGTCAGCATGTCGGCATCGTCGCTTCGGAGCGTCACCTGAACCTTGGCGCCCGACTCGCCATCGGCCCCGAAGCGCACCCGCGCGCCCGGCAACTCGGCAAGCCCAGGGGCTACCGATGCTTCGAACTGCTGCTGCGTGAGCGCCCGCTCATCGCGTGGCTGGAGATTCACCGTCAGGATTGCCTTGCGCACCTCGGCTGAGGAACTCTCGCCGTCGAAAGAACCCGCGGATGTTTGGGTTCCCAAGGTCGCGTAGACCGACACAACCTCTGGCCGCTCTTTCAGGACATCGATGGCCTTCCTGACAGCGGCATCCGTGTCCGCAAGGCTGGCGCCGGGCGCAAGTTCAAGGGCGAGAACCGAGCGTCCCCGGTCGGATGCAGGTATGAAATCAGTTGGCAGCTGCTGGGCCAGCCCCATGGAGCCGGCGAAGAAGGCGATGCCGGCAAAGACGGTGAGCCATCGCCATCGCAGCGTCCAGCCGAGAAGGCGAAGATAGGCTCGGATCCAGAACGCTTCGTCTTCCTGCGCCTCGTGCGGCTTCATCAGATAAGCGCACATCAGCGGCGTCAGCATGCGCGCCACGACGAGCGAGAAGAAGACGGAGGTGCAGACAGCAATGGCAAACGCCTTGAAGATTTCTCCCGCCATGCCCGGCATGAATCCGACCGGCATGAACACGGCGATGATCGAGAATGTCGTGGCCACCACGGCAAGTCCGATCTCGTCGGCGGCCTCCAGCGCCGCCTCATAGGCGTTCTTGCCCGATTGGCGCATGTGGCGGACGATGTTCTCGATCTCGACGATGGCATCGTCGACCAGAATGCCGACCACGAGCGCAATGCCAAGCAGCGTGATGTTGTTGAGCGACTGGTTCAGCAGGTACATCACGCCGAAAGTGGGCAGCAGCGAAAGCGGCAGGGCAACGCTGCTGATCAAGGTGGCCCGGATGTCGCGCAGGAAGAACCAGACCACGATGACAGCGAGGGCCGCACCGATGACGAGCGCCTCGATCGCTTCCAGAACGTCATCGGTCGAGGAAGTCACCTCGCGGATCGTCACCTTCGGGTGCTCGGCGGCAAAGGCTGCCACTTTCTCTCTCACCGCCTTCGCGACGCCGACCTCGCCGGTACCCAGCGAGCGGTAGACGCTGAAACCGACCACCTCACGATCATCGAGGCGCGCGCGTTGGCGGGGCTCCGCCCACGACCGCTCGATGATGCCCAGTTCCGACAGCAGCACCGTGCGCCCGCCCCTCAGGATCAGGCGCCGTTGCTCAAGCGTCTTGAGGTCCGCGGCACTGCCCAGCGTCCGGATCGCCTGCTCGCCGCCGCCAAGCGTCATGCGTCCGCCCGGCTGGTTGACGTTCTGGGTCTTCAACTGTTCAGAGACTTCAGAGGCTGTAATGCCGAGTGCCATCAGCCGGTCCGGGTCGAGCCGCACGCGGATTTCCTGATCCACACCGCCGGCCCGCTCGATCCTGGAGACGCCCCCGGCCAATAGAACGGCCTTGGCCACGTCATTGTCGACGAACCAGCTCAACTCATCGGGCGCCATGTGCGGCGCATCGACGATGAACGTCAGGATGGGCTCTTCGACCCGCTGCACCGTGGGTTCCAGAATGTCCGCCGGCAAATTCGGGCGGATCGAGGCCACGGCATTGCGAACGTCGTTGGTCGCGCGGTCGACGTCGGTCCCAAGGGCAAATTCGATCGTGGTCGCGGAGAGGCCCTCATTGATGGTGGAGCGAATGTGCTCGACATTTCCGAGGCCGGAAACACTGTCCTCGACGAGGCGCGTGACCTGCGCCTCCATCTCGGTGGGCGCGGCTCCGGCCCGGGTAACATTGACGGTAACGGTCGGAATATCGACGTCGGGCATATCGTTGATGCGCAGCTTCGAAAAGCTCACGACACCCGAGAGAGACAGGATCAGAAACAGGACGATGGTGGGCACAGGATTGCGGATGGCCCAGGCGGAGATCTGGTTCATGGCATCCTCGTGGGCGGCCGGACGGACGCAACATCGACACGGACCTTCTCGCCATCGTTCAATATCCCCGCGCCCTCCACGACGATGCGCTCGCCGGTCGCCAGACCCCGCACGACCTCGACGTGGGAACTGGTCGTACGACCGACGGTGATTGTCTTGAGGAGCGCGGTTCCTTCGTCGCTTACCGTGAATACCGCTGCCATTCCCTCGCGCCAGACGAGTGCCTTGAGTGGAATCGTCAGCGCCAGTGTGCTGCCGGCGTTGATTTCGACGCGGACGAACATGCCGGGCTTCAATCGTGTTTCTGCTGGCAGGGCCACGCGCACCGTGCCCAGGCGGGTCTTTTCGTCGACCACGGGTGCCACGAGCCGCACGATAGCTGGTGTGATGTGTCCAGTCGGATCGATAATGCGTGCGGATTGCTGTGGGATAACTTTGAAGACGTCGGCTTCGGGGACCAGCGCATTGACCTCGATGCGCTCGTCCTGGATGAGGCGGAACAACTCTGATCCCGCCTGCACGACCTGCCCGAGGGCGGCGCTGCGGCTCGCCACGATGGCGTTTTCGGGCGCCACGATTTCGGTCTGGGCCAACTTTGCTTTTGTCTCCTCCAGAATCGCCTGCGCGGAGGCAAGCTTCGCCGCGCTGGTTTTGACCAGCGTTTCACGCTGTTCGATCGTTTGCTGGCTTATGACGCCACTGGTGACGGCGTGAGCTCGCTTCTGGTCGGACAGCGCATTGGAAAACCCGGCCTCGGCCTCAGTGACGGCCGCCCTGTTCTGGTCGAGCTGCGTGAGGAGCAGACTTTGATTGAGGCGCACAAGGACCTGGCCCTTCTTGACCCTGTCTCCTTCATCGGCGCAGATCTCGACGATCGCGAGACCGTTGGCCTCGGAGCTGATCGGCATTTCGCGCCATGCGGCGACTGTGCCCGTGCCCACGACCGTGCTACCGATTTGGCTCTCTCGTACGGTGTCGACGGCAACGGTGAACAGAAGTCCCCGGTCAACGTCGCCATCCGCCTCGAAGGCCGCGGACGGCCAGAACATGATCAGCGGAAGGGAGCACGCCAGAAATGTTGCGACGCGTGTAAGTGCCAGCATAGCGGCGCACTCAATCCAGCATCAGAATTGCGTGGTGGGCCAAATCTGACCACATGTTTTGGTTCTCCTGAATATGAGACCGTAACCTGCTGGTCGATCTTCACGCTTTTGCGGTCAAGTGTGTCCGAACATGACTGCGCGGCGGAATTTTATGTTGAACTATTGCCGTTGAACTATTGCCCTAGTCGGCGACGTCGCATTTGCCTGTTGTGTATGCTGGAACCCGGAGCGACAGTGGGCAACTCGATGACCTGAACCAGGCCGCCACCCCGTTGGTTGGCTATCGTGATCTCCCCTTCCGCCTTGTGGATGATTTCGCGGGAGATCGTCAGGCCCAGCCCGGCGCCCGGAATCTTCTGGCTGCGCACCCTGTCGGCGCGGAAGAACGGCTCGAACACCTGGTCCAGAATCTCCACCGCGATGCCCGGCCCTTGATCGGAAATCGTGACCTTCGCCGTCGCACCACCCGTTACGGTTACAGTGCCACGCACGCCGTGGGTCGCGGCATTTATGAAGAGATTGCGCAGCGCCCGGCACAAGGGCAATCGACTGGCTTTCACATGTACCTCGCAGCTGCTGGCCACCTCGATCTCGAAGTCCTGTTCCTGCAACTCCGCAGCGACGCTCCTGACCAGTTCGTCCAGCTGAATGACTTCGGGCGGCGTCTTTGTGGTTTCGTCGTGGACAAGCTGAATGGCGCTGTGGGCAATTCGCTGCAGCTCATCAATGTCCTTGAGCCATAGTGCCCGCTCCTCGTCATCGGAAACAAACTCCGCGCGCAGCCTCATGCGCGTCAGGGGAGTGCGAAGATCGTGACCGGCTGCCGCGACAAGCCGCATCCGGCTTTCAATGGCCTGCTTCAAGCGAGCGGAAAGAGAATTAATGGCCGCAGCGGTTGCGCGCACCTCTGCCGGCCCTCTTTCGGCAAGCGCCGGGAGAATCCCGTCCGGGCTGACCGACTCCACCGCACTTTCAAGCAGCGCCAGTGGCTTGCTCATGCGATTGGCCGCAAACACCGCGATCGACCCGACGCCGAGCGTGATAAGTGCCAACCATACCCACAATTCAGGGTCCGAGGGTGGATCGATGTCCATCAGGATCCAGTTGTTCGGCCCGACACGTAGCGAGATGGTGCGGAAACGGTCGTCGTCCGCCTTATGTGTCACCGTGAGGTCGAGGGGAACCCCAAGCGCCTCCGCTGCGGCGCGCATCAGTTCTGTCTGTTCCCTGTCGGGTGCGCCTGCATCAGGCTGTCGCGACAGAACCTCAGCCTCGGGGTTTTGCTTCGCAAGCCGCTCCATCATTATGAGTTGCTTGGCGAGTAGGTAGACTTCGGCATCCTTGGGTGTCGCAAAGACATACATCATCGCAAGCGTGATCAACACAACCACGGCGACGATCGAGGCCACGAGCAGCAAGGCGAATTTGGCGCGAAGCGTTTGCATTTCTACTTGTCCAAGGTGCTGACCCTGGCGGCGAGTTGGTACCCGCCGTTGCGAATCGCTTTGACCATCAGTCGACAACTTGCGCCGCAAACGGCTGACCAGAACGTCAATCGAACGGTCCAGCACATCGCCGTCGCCCCGACGCGTGAGATCGAGGAGTTGCTCACGCGAGAGCACGCGGCCTGGCCGATCCAGAAATATTATCAGGAGGTCGAACTCGGCTCCGGTAAGCGGAACAGTTCGGCCATTGGCGTCAGTCACCGTACGAACAGACGGATCGACGACAAAGTCTTCAAACCGGTAGCCTCCCGTGCCGCGGGGTTCGGGGCGTGAATTCACACCCCGACGAAGGACGGCGCGAATTCGGGCCGCAAGTTCGCGCGGATTGAAAGGCTTGCCGAGGTAGTCATCGGCACCGATTTCAAGGCCGATGATGCGATCGACATCCTCCTGCAGCGCGGTGAGCAGTATGATCGGGATGTTCGACCGCGCCGCTCGCAGATCGCGGCAAAGGTCCAGCCCGGACCCGTCGGGCAGCATGACATCGAGGACGATGAGATCGACCTGATGGATCCCTATCCTCTCGAGAACGTCTGCGCAGCTTGACGCCAGCAGAACGCGGAAACCCTGCTCCCGCATGTAACGGGCGAGGAGCTTTCGGATTTCGCTGTCATCATCGGCAACGAGAATTTGGTGCGCTTGCGTGCTCATGATCGGCCGTGAACAACCCATGTTTTCCAAAGGCTAGGTGACGCGTTGCCGTAGCGAGCAGTGGCAGCTTTTGTGTGTCGAACGTCGCCCGAAAAGCTGCGAGACATATTTCGACATCAAAATAAGTCGGACAGATACATTCAGACATCTAAAGCCAGATTTTACTCCACAACGCCCTCTACTGGTATCGAAGTGCAATACAAATCAGCACGGGTCAATACCGGGAGGCGCTGAATGTGCGTTCCATTTGAGTTAAATTCCATAAACCTTCGCATTTTGCGGCATGTTTATTTGATTGATATTTATTCAAGTCATATGTCTACGCGGTTGATTTCCATCTATGGAAGTATAACGTCGCTGTGGTGGAAATATTCAGGGGACGGGGCCGGCTTCATTGCGGCCGCAGTGGTCCTGACATTGACCGCCGCGCGCGCCACGGTCGGATTGCTTTTCAAGAGCAACGCGCACGCCTATGTGCCGCTGCGCTGGACGTCCGGACGGGCCGTCAACCAGGCCGACTCAGGCGTGCGAGGAGCGTCCGATGCAACCGCTTCGTAGCGCCGGATATGCCGGCCTGCTGGCGGTGGCGGGCTCCATGGGCGGCTGTGCCCCCTCGCCGCTGGTGCAGGGCGTCGGGTTATCGTCCTACGACGCGATGACGCCCTCCGATGGCGTTCTCACCAAATCGCGCATCAGCGTGAACAAGGAGCACGTGCTGGCCGCCAAGACGGTCAAGATCGTTCCCACCACTTTTCCCTCGCACATCGCGCCGAAGTTGACGAAACAGCAGAGGATTCTCATCGCGAACAGCGTCAATCGCGGGCTGTGTGTCAGCCTCAGCGATCGCTTCAAGGTCGTGGCGCCCGACGAGCCGGCGGATCTGGTCGTGGGCGCATCCGTCACCCAGGCGACGGAAACCGACGAGGTGATGGCAGGCATTTCGGCTGCGACGTCGATCGGCATGAACTTCGTGGACATGTCTGTCCCGGTTCCGACGCCGCGCATTCCCATCGGCATGGGCAATCTCTCGATGCATTGACGCTTCGGGTCGGCAGCAGGCGTCCATGCTCTGGGCCAGGGGCGCAAATGCGTTTTTCAGTTCGCCGAGAGCCTCGAAGGCGAGCGACGCCTACGAGCTTGCGGACGCCTTCGGCGAGGATTTCGGCACCCTGCTCGTCAAGGGTGAGAGCCCGTTCGGCAGTTCCGGCATCGATCTCCCATCCTGGCAGAAGGTCAACTCGACAATGGGCCTGCCGCCGAAATACGCGGCGTGCGAGCAATATGGCCGCTATCCCGGCATTGCCGGTGTGGTTGGGAGCCAGCTCGGATTGCCGCCCGAATGGACCGATAGCGGCGCCAAGCAAGCGGCACGGTAGGGCCGGCGCATGCCCATCCATCATCTGTTGCCTGTGTTCTCCACATGTCGATCATCGTTCCGACCCTGAACGAGGTCGAGAACGTCGAGCGTCGTCGTGGCGTTCCATGGGAGCGTGCATGCGCCGGACAGAAATCCAGCTTCAGGAACTGCGTCGTCCGCATACGGACACGCGGTGAGTCGGTCGGCCTGCAATCCGCCCCCCGCAGGTCGGCCGACTTTCACGAACACGATATCAAACTGTCCCAGTCCCGGCATGAATCGAACCCGACCATGATCCACCCGCCCGAACTGACTGGAATAGCCTTGGCGGAGCTCGCGGAGGAGGTGGGATCGTCGCTTCCGGCCTCCGCCGATCCCAGCGCCCGGCTACGTGGTGGAGCGAGCCTGGAGACAGCCGAGGCCTGGCATGTGGCTTACATGGATCATGCGCGCTATGCGGAATCGTTGCGTACCACCCTGGCGGGTGCATGCATCGTTGCCGAGCGCTTCGCCCACATGGTCCCGTCCGGCACTGTCGCCATCGTTGTCCGGGACCCTCACTTGGCTTACGCCAAGCTGCTCGCTCGGCTGCACCCTGAGGCGCTGCGGCCCAGGCCTGTCTTGGGCCAGGCCGGCGTCACATCCCGATGTCTCGTGCATCCCACAGCCCAGATTGGCGCCGGCGTCGTGCTCGACCCCGGCGCCGTCATCGGAGGGAGCCGGCACGACGCTTGGCGCTCATGTGGTGCTGGGGGCGGACGTAGTGATCGGCGAGAATTGCTCAATTGGCGCCAGCGTTACCATCATCCGATGCAACATGGGCGATCGGACGATCGTTCATCCCGGCGCTCGCATCGGCCAGGACGGCTTCGGGTTCGCGATGAGCGCGTCAGGCCATGTGAAGGTGCCGCAGCTTGGCCGTGTCGTGATCGGAAACGATGTGGAGATTGGCGCGAACACCACGGTCGATCGCGGCAGCGGGCGCGACACCGTCATTGGGGACGGGACGAAGGTCGATAACCTCGTTCAGATTGCACATAATGTGCGGATCGGACGCCACTGTGTGATCGTGGCTCAGGTCGGGATTGCAGGCTCGACAATCCTGGAGGATTACGTTGCGGTGGGAGGCCAGAGCGCCATAGCGGGCCATCTGCGCATTGGCCGGGGCGCACAACTTGCCGCGGCCTCCCGGCTCATGAGGGACGTTCCGGCCGGCGAGCGCTGGGGCGGAATGCCGGCCAAACCACTCCGCGAGTGGTTCCGCGAACAGACAACCCTCAAGAATCTGGTGAAGTATCGCACCGGCGCTTGAGCTCTGTTGCCACCCCGTGAAGAAGCTCCATGAGATGCGCTACAGCTCTGTGCTCGGCAGCGGGCTTCTTGCTGAGCACCCGACGAAGGGAGCGGCATCAACCCGAAGCCAGCCTTGTCGGACATCTGACCTTCGCCCTTCGCTATGAGGGCCTCGACCCCGGCCCCCAGATACGCTCCTGCTTCACAGGAACGCATGACCGCCTCACCTTCGACGGACCGTCTCACGATGCCCCGCGCCCGGAGAGTCCCTTGGGCATTCGCTCCGGCGGCGCACGGCATCTAAAGGTCAGCTCATATTGAGGTCGACATTTTTCAGCGGCAGATTCCTTACTCTCTTGCCAGTAGCGGCAAAGACCGCATTCAGCACTGCCGGCGCCGCCACCGCGATGGTCGGCTCGCCGACGCCGCCCCAGAAGCCGCCAGAGGGAACGGTGATCACCTCGACGACCGGCATCTCGTCGAGACGCATTACCTCATAAGTGTCGAAGTTCTCCTGCTCGATACGCCCGTCCTTCACCGTGCACTCGCCATAGAGCATGGCGGAGAGCCCGTAGACGAAGGAGCCGGCCACCTGCGCCTCGACCTGCTGCGGGTTGACCACATGGCCAGGATCGGTCGCCGCGACGATGCGGTGGATCTTGAGCTTGCCGCCGGAGACCGACACCTCGGCCACCGCCGCCACATAGCTGCCGAAGCCCATGACCTGGGCGAGCCCACGATAGACGCCTTCCGGCGGCGTGGTGTCCCAGCCGATGCCTTTGGCTGCCGCCTCCAGCACGGCGAGGTGCTTGGGATGGTTCGCCATCAGCTTGCGGCGAAAGATCAGCGGATCGGCACCCGCGGCCGCGGCCATCTCGTCGATGAAGCACTCGAGATAGACGGCGTTCTGGTTGAGGTTGACGCCGCGCCAGGCGCCGGGCCGGATGTGCGGATTGCGCATCGCATGGTCGATGAGCACGTTGGGGAAGGTGTAGCCGATCGCCATCTCCGCCCCGTCCGGCAGCAGGCCCTGGAACACGAAAGGATCGCCGTTGGCGGTCATGGCGGAAGGAAAGGCATAGATGGCGATGGACTGGCCGGCGATGCGCATGTGCAGCGCCTCGACATTGCCCTGCGCGTCGAGCGAGCCGCGCAGCCGGCACTGCGTGACCGGATGGAACCGGCCCTGCATCATGTCCTCTTCACGGGTCCACATCATCTTCACCGGCGTGCCGGGCACCTGCTTGGCGATCAGCGTCGCCATGCGCAGATAGTCGGTCTGCAAGCGTCGGCCGAAGCTGCCGCCTATACGCATAACGTGGATTTCGCACGATTCCGGCGGCAGGCCGGCGGCGGTGGAAACTGTGACGAGCGCCGCCTCGGGAACCTGCGTCGGACCCCAGACATCGCAATGCTCCGGCGTCCAGCGCACGGTGGCGGCCAGCACCTCCATCGGCGCATGGTTCTGGTAGGGGAAGCTATAATCCGCCTCAATAACCCGGCTCGCTTTCGCCAGGACGGCCTTGGCGTCACCAGCGCGGTTTCCAACATAGGGCGTGTCGGCCGACAGCCCCTCCCGCAGCATCGCAGCGATGCTCTGGCTGGAGACCGCCGCGTTAGGCCCCTCGTCCCACTCGATGGGGAGCGCGTCGAGCGCGGACTTGGCGCGCCAGAAAGTGTCGGCGACGACGGCGACGGTCTCGTCGTCGACCCTCACGACCTGCTTCACGCCGCGCATGTTGGACACAGCGGCGGCGTCGAAGCTCCTGAGCTTGCCGCCATGGACCGGACAGGCCTTCGGGACCGCCACCAGCATGCCGGGCATGGTGTAGTCCATGCCGTAGACGAGCGAGCCGTTGAGCTTGTCCGCCGTGTCGAGCCGTTTGACCGGCTGGCCGGCGATTGTCCAGTCCTTCGGGTCCTTCAGCGTCACCTCGGTGGGCGGGGTGATCGCGTTCGCCGCCTCGGCGACAGCGCCATAGGTGGTGGAGCGTCCGCTCGGCGCGTGGGTGATCACGCCCTTCGAGACGGAGCATTGCGCGGCCGGGACGCCCCAGCCCCTTGCAGCGGCTTCCACCAGCATGACGCGCGCGGTCGCGCCGCCCTTGCGGACGTAATCATGCGAGCCGCGGATGGCGCGCGAGCCGCCGGTCGACTGGGTGCCCCAGGCATTGGCGCGGCGCTTGTTCTCGCCGGGCTTCACAAGCTCGAAGCGCACCTTGTCCCAGTCGCACTCCAGCTCCTCGGCCACGAGCTGGGCGAGGCCGGTGAGCGAGCCCTGCCCCATCTCGATCCGCGCGATGCGGATGATCACGGTTTCGTCCGGCTGGATCACCACCCAGGCATTGACCTCCCGCGCCGCCACCTGCGCCATGGCGCGGCCGGGCAGCGGAAAGGAAAAGCCGAGGGTAAAGGCTCCCGCCGTCGCACCGGCACCGGCGATGAAGCCGCGACGGGAGAGGGCGGCGTGGGAAGACGAAGCACGGATGGTCATGGGTTCGGCCCTCCTCAGCCACGCATCCGCTCGGCGGCGAGCTTCACGCCGGCAAGCACGCGCGGATAGGTGCCACAGCGGCAGATATTGGTGATCTCGGCGCGGATATCGTCATCGCTCGGGTTCGGGTTCTGCCCGAGCAGCGAGGCGGTCGCCATGATCATGCCGACCTGGCAATAACCGCATTGCGCGACGTCGAGCTCGGCCCAGACCTGCTGCACGGGATGCGGGGTGTCGGCACCCAGCCCCTCGATGGTGACGATCTTCTGGTCTTCCGTCACAGCGCTGACCGGCAGCGCGCAGGAGCGCGTCGCCACGCCATCAAGATGCACGGTGCAGGCGCCGCACTGGGCGACGCCGCAGCCATATTTCGTGCCGGTAAGGCCGACATGCTCACGAATGACCCAAAGCAGAGGCGTGTCGTCCTCGACATCGACCTCGACCACCTTGCCATTGATGTTCAGTTTCGCCATCTCGCGCTCCCGGCTTGAGGGTGAAGGGTTCGGCTAGTTCGAGGGCGTCAGCCCCTGGAGGTACGCTACGATGTTCGCCCGGTCGGCGGCGTTGGGCACCGACACGATCATGGTCGTTCCCGCAACCGTGGCGCGGGGATTGGCCAGGAAGGCCTCGAGCTGGGCGCTGTCCCATGCCAGCCCGGCATCCTGCATGGCCTTGGAGTAACGGGCGCCCTCGACGCTCCCCGCCTTGCGGCCGACGACGCCCGCGAGCGTCGGGCCGATCCGGTTCTGTCCTGGCTGCACCGTGTGGCAGGAGCCGCAGCGCTGGCGGAACAGGCGCTCGCCAGCCGAGGCGTCCTGCGCGCGGGTCATGCCGGGTGCCAGCACGGTCGCCACGACAAGGCCCAGGTAAACTGCATTATGCTTCACATTCATTCCGCAATCCGGGCGCCGCTCAGGATCAGGAAAGGGTGCGCCAGGCGCGTCTTCGCGAGATCGCCGCTGCACGCCCTCTCCAGGCAAAAACATCCATCAGCACCCGAGGCGGATCCGGCATGACGCGTCACGGACGGACTTCCGAAGCCCGACTGCCTCTTTGGAACTGATGCAGCTTACGTTAGCGGAGCTTCGATCAGGCGATTAGACGGCATGCGCCGCATGAGCCTATATCGTCGGTTCATGAATGCCGCTCGCGGCCCGCGCGGCGACGCAGGCACAGTCTCTCATCCCCGATAGCGCAGCGCGTCGACCAGCAGCGAAAAGGCGGCCGAAGGCTGGCGGCGGCTTGGATAATACAGATGATATCCTGGAAAGGGTTGGCACCAGTCATCCAGCACGCGGATCAAACGTCCGTCGGCCAGATGCTGCCTGACGCGGTCTTCCATGACAAAGCCAAGGCCGAAGCCAACTGTGGCCGCACGGATGATGGCGTTGATATTATTGAAGGTAAGCTGCCCCTCGACCCGAACGCGAACCTCACGGCCATCCTTCTCGAGCTCCCAGGCATAGAGACCGCCGGCGCTCAACATGCGCAGGTTGATGCACTGGTGCTCGGCGAGGTCGTGCGGCGTCAGGGGGATTGGCTGTCTCGCGAAATAGGCCGGCGAGCCGACGACGATCATGCGCAGCTCCGGCCCGATCCGCACGGCGACCATGTCCTTGGCGAGTGCCTCCCCCAGTCGGACGCCGGCATCGAAACGCTCCGTCACGATGTCGGTCAGGCTGGAATCGATGCTCAGCTCGACATGGATGTCGGGGTAGTTCGGCAGCAACTTCTCCAGCGCAGGCCACAGCACGGTCTCCACCGCATGCTCGGAGGCGGTGAGGCGGATCGTTCCCGCCGGCTTCTCGCGCAATTCGCTCAGCGAGGCGAGTTGCTGCCCGATGCTGCCGAGCGCCGGCTTCAGCGTGTCGAGCAGGCGCTCACCTGCCTCGGTCGGGGCAACGCTCCGGGTGGTTCGGGTCAGGAGACGGACGCCGAGCTGCGTTTCCAGCCGCCGGACCGTATGGCTCAGCGACGATTGTGACGTGCCCAGCCGGGCTGCGGCACGGGTAAAGCTCTTTTCTTCCGCAACGGCGAGGAAGGCGTTGAGATCAACCAGGTCCTCGCGCCGCATTCATGAACTCCAGATATAACTGCATGCAGTTTATACCAGCTGATCCCGAGAATGCCTCACGAGTAGGTTATCATTTATGGTCGCTGATCCGTTTCGTCGATCCCCGCGACCCCCGCCGCGCGGGCATGGCGGGCATGGAAAAGCGAACCGGCTTGTCAGCCAAAGAGAAGACGCCATAAAAACCATCGGCTATGCCGCCCGATCCGCCACCGCTCCGCTCGCCCCGTTCGACTTCGAGCGGCGCGACCTTCGGCCGAACGATGTCGCCATGGAGGTTCTCTATTGCGGCGTTTGCCATACCGACCTTCATCAGGCCCGCAACGACTGGGGCTGGAGCCAGTACCCTCTGGTTCCCGGACATGAGATCGTCGGCCGCGCCGTCGCCGTCGGCGGCAAGGTAAAGAGCTACAGGATCGGCGATCATGTCGCGGTCGGCTGCATGGTCGATTCCTGCCGGAGCTGCGACCAGTGCCGCAAGGGCCTGGAGCAGCTCTGCCGCAAGGCCAATGTCCAGACCTATAATGACACGGACCGCTTCTCCTGCGAGCCGACCGCCCGGACCCATGGCGGCTATTCCAAGCATCTCGTGGTGAGGGAGGAGTTCGCCCTGCGCGTGCCTGAAGGTCTCGACCTGGCCAAGACCGCTCCGCTGCTCTGCGCCGGCATCACCACCTATTCGCCGCTGCGCACCTGGAACGCCGGTCCGGGCAGCCGGGTCGGCGTGGTCGGCCTCGGCCATATGGCGGTGAAGCTGGCGGCGGCGATGGGCGCCAACGTGACCGTGATCAGCCGCACCAAGGACAAGGAGGCCGATGCGCTGGCGCTCGGCGCCGACCGGCTGCTGGTCTCTACCGACGAGGCGGCGATGGCCAAGGCGGCGGATGGCTTCGACCTGATCATCGACACGGTGCCGGTGAAGCACGACATCAATCCCTATCTGCCGCTGCTCGACGTGGACAGCACGCTGGTGCTTGTGGGGCAGATCGGCCCGCTCGCCGAGCCATCTACCGTGCCGCTGCTGCTCGGCCGCCGCCGGATCGCCCATCGGCGGCATCGCCGAGACACAGGAAATGCTCAATTTCTGCGCGAAGAAGAACGTGCTTCCCGATGTGGAGATGATCCGCATGGACCAGATCAACGAGGCCTTCGAGCGGCTGAAGCGCGCCGACGTGCGCTACCGCTTTGTCATCGACATGGCGACGCTGACGACGACGTGACATCCATCGACTCGGTCGCATCGTTCCGACAGTGCGGCCGAGCCCTATTCTGCGGTGCCGAAGGCTCGACCATGAGACCCCATGTCATCTGCCACATGATCTCCGCGCTCGACGGGCGGCTTCATCCCGGCCGCTGGAGCGCCAGCCCCGACGGCACTCGCGTGCAGTGGTCGGGCGTTTATGAGCGCGTGCATGAGGGCCTCGCCGGGGATGCCTGGATCGTCTGGCGCGTGACGATGGCCGAGATGGTTCAGGCCGGCCCGCACGCGCCTGCTGAAATCGGGTCGGTCGAGCGCCCCTTCCACATCGCCACGCGCGACGCCGCCAGCTATGCGATCGCGCTCGACCCCTCCGGCAAGCTCCACTTCGACGGTGGCGCGTTGAATGGCGACCATGTCGTGGTGCTGCTCGGTCGGAGCGTCGCTGACCGTCATCTGGCGGAACTCGCCGCGGACGGCGTGTCCTACATCGTTGCGGAAACCGCCGAGATCGATCTCGCCTGGATGCTCGGGGTGCTGCGCCGCGAACTCGGGATTCGCCGGCTGCTTCTGGAAGGCGGCGCGACAATCAACGGCGCCTTCTTCGCCGCTGGGCTGGTCGATGAAATCAGCCTTCTCGTCGCGCCCGCCCTTGATGGACGACCCGATAGCCCGGCCATCGTAACGTCCGGCACGGACGGGCTGGCCGGCAAGACGCAGTTGTCGCTGACCTCCTGCGCGACGCTGGAGCATGGCCTCGTGCATCTGCGCTACGCCGTCCGCGCGGGCTAGCGCCGGCGCCCGGGGCTGCGTCGGTCACGGCGCATCCGTTTTTGCCGGGCCGGCGCGATATTGACGAGCATGATGCCGACGATGCCGACGGCGAACAGCAGGCCGTACAGCTCGGCAGGGACATGGTGGTAGGTGATGTAGCCGAACGGCGTGCCGGCGATGTAGGCGAACATGCCGCCATAGAAAAATCCGCCTGCCCCAGCATAGTCCATCAGCCGGCGCTGCCCCAGCAACTTGCCGTAGCGCAGCAGCGCCCGACCGATTGGCTCGGGATTGCGCTGCGCCGGCGGCAAGGTTTCCGGCAGCATCAGTAGGGCGAGAAGCGTGGCCAGTCCAACGCCGACCAGCGTCCAGAAAATCGCGTGCCATCCAGCGAAAACGAGAATCTGACCGCCGACCAGCGGTCCGATGAGCGGGGCAATCGCCATCACCGTCATCAGGCTGGACATCATCTGCGCCGCACGCGGCCCCTCATAGAGGTCGCGCACCATGGCGCGCGACAGCACCACGCCGGCACTGGCACCGACGGCCTATACGATCCGCCGGCCGATCATCGTCCAGGCATCGTAGGACAGCGCGCAGCCAGCCGAGCCGATGACGAACAGGACGAGGCCGAGCGCTACCGGCAGCCGGCGGCCATACCGATCACTGATCGGCCCCCACAGGAGCTGACCGAGGGCGAAGCCGACGAGATAGCCCGAGACGGTGAGCTCGATCGTGCCGGTATCGGCGCCGAGCGAACGCCCCATCGCCGGCATGGCCGGCAGATAGAGATCAGTCGAGATCGAGGCAAAGCCCATCAGGGCGCTCAGGATCGCCAGCACGCGCCAGCCGTGCCGGGTGGCCTCGGCTTGTGCCTGTGCGCTGTGCCCGATGCTCGCCGCTGCCTCGGCCGCGTCGCCCGGAAATATCTCGCGGGCGCGCGGCGGCGTCTCGGTAGCGGCCGCCACGCCGTCGTCGTTCAGGGCCGGCATGGCCATCACCCTCACAGCTCCTGCGCGGTTGGGCGGAACAGTATCTCGTTGATGTCGACGTCTTCGGGCTCGCTGATCGCAAAGGCGACCATGCGCGCGAAGCTGTCCGCCGGGATGGCATAGGCCTCGTAGAACGCCTCGATACCCTTGGCGACGTCGGCTTCGGTGATGCTCTGCGTCAGCTCGGAGCGGACAGCGCCGGGCGAGATGATGGTGGTGCGGATGTTGTAGGGCTTCACTTCCTGCCGCAGCCCCTCCGACAGCATGCGCACCGCCGCCTTGGTCGCCGCATAGACCGCGCTGCCCGGTCGGACCTTGTGGCCCGCCACCGAGGAGACGTTGATGATGTGCCCGCTCTTCTGCTTCGTCATGTGCGGCAGGGCGGCGGCGATTCCGTAGAGCACGCCCTTGAGATTGACGTCGATCATCCGGTCCCAGTCGCCGATCTTGCCGCGCTCCAGCGGCGAGTGCGGCATCAGACCGGCATTGTTGAGGATGACGTCGATCCGCCCGTGCGCGGCCACGGCCGCGTCGACGAGCCGCTTGACCTGCTCGGCATCGGTGACGTCGGTCTCGACGGCCGCGTCATTCGGAAGGCCAAGTTCGGCCGCCAGCGCCTGGAGCCGGTTGAGCCGGCGCGCGCCGAGCACCAGCTTCGCGCCCTCGGCGGCGAGATGCCGCGCCGTGGCTTCGCCGAGCCCGCTGCTGGCGCCGACGATGACGACCACCTTCCCCGTAATGTTATTGCTCATCTGCGTTGTTCCTTGATCGATTGAAGGTTGAATTCCGGCCACAGGCGATGCCTGCCTGCGGCTTCAGCTTGCGGCAGGTCAGAAGGGCGCGTCGATGTCGACCACGTCGATGAGCTTGTGGTTGACGAATTCCTTGAGGCCGAGCCCGATCAGCCCGCGGCCGTAGTCCGAGCGGCGGACGCCGCCGAACGGCAGGTCGGCCTTCACCATGGTCGGGTGGTTGACGAACACCATGCCTGTCGAGAGGCGCCGGGCCACCGCCATGCCGCGCGCCTCGTCTTTCGTGAACACCGAGCCGCCAAGCCCGAAGGGCGAGTCATTGGCAATGCGGATCGCATCTTCCTCGTCCTTGGCGCGCAGCAGCATCGAGACCGGGCCGAAGAATTCCCAGTAGCGCGCGGGATTGGCCTCATCGAGATCGGTGAGAATCGTCGGCTGGACGAAGGCGCCACGGTTGGGCACCGGCTGGCCGACTTCGATCGCCGTTGCACCCAGTTCGACCGCCTGGCAGATCTGTTCGCGCACATCCTCAGCGGCCTGCTGTGAGGACAGCGGGGCCAGCGTGGTTGCCGTATCGAAGGGATCGCCGGTTCGCAAGTCGGCGACAGCCGCCTTGTAGCTGCCGAAGAAGGTGTCGAAGACCGGATCGACCACAATCATCCGCTTGGAGGAGACGCAGACCTGCCCGCCGTTCCAGTGGCGGCCGAACATGCCCCACTTCACCGCCTTGTCGAGATCGGCGTCGGCAAGCACAATGAAGGCATCGGCGCCGCCGAGCTCCATGGTCGATTTCTTCAGAGCCTTGCCCGCCTGCGCGGCGACAATGGCGCCGGCCGCCTCCGATCCGGTGAGCGCGACGCCGTGAACGCGCGGGTCGTTGATGATCCGCTCAATCTGCGCACGCGTCGCATAGAGGTTGCGGAACGCTCCCTTGGGAAGCCCCGCTTCCAGCATCAGTTTCTCGAAGATGGCCGCGCTCTGCGGGACGTTCGAAGCATGCTTCAACAGCATGGTGTTCCCGGCCGAAAGCTGCGGCGCGATGATGCGGGCGATCTGGTAATAGGGAAAATTCCACGGCTCGATCGCCAGCAGCACGCCGAGCGGCTCGTGAACGAGCAGCGCCTTCCCTTCGGCTGGGTCGGCCACCGGCAGCGGTTCGGGAGCGAGCAGTCGCTCGGCATGCTCGGCATGCTCGGCATAGTAGTCGAAGATCTGCGCCGAGAGCGTGACTTCGGCATGGGCCTCGCCGACAAGCTTGCCCATCTCCAGCGTCATAAGCCGGACATACGTATCGCTCTCCTCGCGCAGGATCTCGCCCGCCCGGCGCATCACACGAGCACGCTCGGCAAACGGTGTGTCGCGCCAGGACAGGAACGCGGTGTGCGCCTGAGTGATGGCATCGTCCACCTCGGTGTCGGTGGCGTCGGCGAAGGTCTTCAGGATCTCACCGGTATAGGGATTGATGGTTGCGTAGGTCATCGCGGCAACTTTCCTTGAAACGCAGTTGTTTCGGAAAGACCGGGCGCGCACGGACAGGCATGTCGGGCGTGCAGGCTTGGTCCCATTTTCGGGTGGCGGGCGTTCACCTGTTCGGGTGAATGCCCGCCCTACCTGTTGAGATCGATCCCGCCGAGCCAGCCGGTCACGCTGGCGAGGGTTTGGCGCTCCTGGTCAGCTTGGAGGGTGAGTCCATCGAGCAGCCGGGCCCGCGGCGCATGCTCGGCGAGAACCGCCATGCTGCCGCCCCGGCCATAGCCGCCATGGGTGATGAACGGAATCAGCGTCCTGCCGGACAGATCGTGAGCCGAGAGGAAGGACCGGATCACCGCCGGCGCAGTGGTTCCCCAGATCGGAAAGCCAAGGAAAACGACATCATAGGAACCGATGTTCGGAACCGTCGACTTGAGCCGAGGCTCGTAGCTTGTGTCACGCTCACGCTGTGCCTGGCTGACCGTTGCCTCATAGTCTTCCGGGTACGGGTCGGCAGGCTCGATCTCGAACAGGTCCGCCGCGCGGGCGCGCCTTATCTGGTTGGCAATAACGCGCGTATTGCCCGTGCGGGAGAAATAGACGACCAGCGTGCCGCTGCCCGCAATGGCCGGCTGGGCGGCCGCACCGCTGGCGAAAGGCCCTGTGCTGGCCACCAGCGACAGGGACAGCGCGCGCGCCAGCGCTGCCCGCCTCGATAGGGTGCTCGTCATTTGCATCGGACGGCCCTCACTGCTTCGGTTATCGGCCGACGGTCGCCATCAGATTGGCGGGGTAGCGCTCGCCTTCGACGTGAATGGCGGCCGCAGCCTTCTCGATCTGGCCAAGGTCATCGGCGGTCAGCACGAGGTCGGCGGCGCCGAGGTTCTCCTGAAGCCGGCTGAGCTTCTTGGTCCCCGGGATCGGCACGATCCACGGCTTCTGGGCCAACAGCCAGGCGAGCGCCACTTGCGCGGGTGTCGCGTGTTTCGTAGCAGCGATCTGCTTCAGCAGGTCGATCAGCGCCTGGTTCTTCTCCATCGCCTCCGGCGTGAAGCGCGGCAGCAGCTTGCGGAAGTCGTTCTCTGCGAGTTTGGTGTCCCGGCCCATGGCGCCGGTCAGGAAGCCCTTGCCGAGCGGGCTGTAGGCAACGAAGCCGATCCCAAGTTCCTCACACGCTTCGAGGATGCCGTTGGTCTCCGGTCCGCGCGTCCAGAGCGAGTACTCGTTCTGCAGCGCCGTGACCGGCTGCACCGCATGGGCGCGACGCACGGTCTGGGCGCCCGGCTCGGACAGGCCGAAATGCTTGACCTTACCCTCGGCGATCAGTTCCTTGACGGTGCCCGCCACTTCCTCGATCGGCACATTCGGATCGACGCGGTGCTGATAGAACAAGTCGATCTGGTCGATCCCCAGCCGCTTCAGCGAGCCGTCGGCGACCGCACGAACCTGCTCGGGCCGGCTGTTGGTGCCGGCCATCTTGCCGTCCACAATGTTGAAGCCGAATTTGGTGGCGATCACCACGTCGTTCCGCACGGGGCGCAACGCTTCGCCCACGATCTCCTCATTCGTCCAGGGCCCATAGATTTCAGCGGTGTCGAAAAACGTGACACCAAGCTCAACGGCCTCATGGATCAGGCGGATGCTGTCCGCCTTGCCGAGCGAATCGCCATAGCTGAAATTCAATCCCATGCAGCCGAAGCCGATGGCTGACACCTCCAGCCCGTTCTTGCCGAGTACGCGCTTCTCCATCACCAGCTCTCCTGCATCTTCTCCGGCCATCGGCCATCGCATGGAATGAGAATAGGCAGTCGCTGGAAATTAATTAGACGATATAAATTGCATGAACCCATATCTCAGGTTCATGAATGACCATGTTGTGCAGGCACGCACGGACGAAGTTCTCTGCCCCAAATGCCATGACGGCATGCCGGCCGCGCGTCCGCGGGGGCCGTACATTTCACCCGACGGCAGAACGAATTGCCGTGGGCGAAGAGCCCCGCACTGCGCCGCCGAACCCAATTGCGCCAGCACGGGAAGGCCGGCCTGTGAGGTCGACATCGCGCCCTGACTCGGGCTCTCGGGTCGTCCCCCATCCGGAAGCCGGACTCCGCGAGAATTTCCGAACCAAATAAATATTGACTGACGAATATTGACATTCGTCAGTCATCAATGCGATCTTGCCCTCGCTGCAGACGAGCCGGTGACGCTTGAGCGATGCCCCCACCGAACTCGCAACCCGGATCGCCCGCAGCGCCCCAATCAGCTTCCCACATGCCGAGGGCGCCATGCGTGGACGGTTATCGCATTCGAGTTTCCTTGTTGCCGTCGCCGTCATGGGCTTGTCGGCGACGCTCACCGGCTGTGGGCCGGCCGACAGCTCGCAGCCCGAGCCGGAGAAGGCGAGGCCCGTGCTTGCGCGCCCCATCGCCTTCGAGCCTCGTGTCAGCGCGCGCAGCCTCGTCGGGATCATCCAGGCCCGTGTCGAAAGCGATCTCGGCTTCCGGGTGGAAGGCAAGGTGGCCAAGCGCCTCGTGAATGTGGGAGATGCCGTCCATCAGGGCGACGCGCTCGCCACACTCGACGAGGTCGATCTCGGGCTCCAGGTCGAGCAGGCCGAGGCCGAGCGCGACGCCGCCGTCGCTGCTCGTGCGCAGGCCGAGGCCGAGTTCCATCGCGCCGAAAGGCTTTCCAAGGATGGCTGGACGACGGCGTCCACGCTCGACACACGACGCGCCGCGACAGAAGAAGCGAAGGGCCGCCTCTCCCGCGCCGAGCGCGCGCTCGACCTTGCGAAAAACGCGTCGTCCTATGCCGTGCTGCGCGCCGACGCGGATGGCGTGATCACGGCGACCGCAGTCGAGCCCGGGCAGGTGGTGCAGCCGGGCTTCGCCGCCATTCGCCTCGCCCGCACGGCCGAAAAAGAAGCGGTCGTCTCCATCCCGGAATCGTCCGTGGAGCGCGCGCGGACGGCCAAGGCCGTGGTCACGCTGTGGTCGAATGCCAATGCCCGCTATGAGGCTACCTTGCGCGAGATGTCGCCGGCCGCCGACGCCGCGACACGGACCTATCTCGCAAAGTTCCCGATTCCGAACGCCGGTCCCGAAGTGCAGCTCGGCATGACGGCAACCGTCACCCTGACCGATCCGAACGCCGAACGCATCGTCCGTCTGCCATTCACGGCGCTTGTCGATCAGGGCAAGGGCCCCTTCGTCTGGACAGTCGACCCGGAGGGCAAGCTCGTCGCCAAGCCGGTCATCGTCGCGACCTATGAGGCGAAGGATGTGCTCGTGTCTGGAGGCATCGCCGAGGGCGACCGGGTGGTGCTGATCGGTGCCCAGAAGCTCGACGCGGGCGTGGCCGTCCGGGCCGTCGACCAGTTTTCGTTCTGAGAGGACAGCAGTTCCATGGACCGCTCCAATCTGTCGCGCTGGGCGGTCGAGCACCGCCCGCTCGTCCTTTTCATGATCATCGCCATCGCCATTGCCGGTGCTGTGTCGTTCCAGCGGCTCGGACGTTCCGAGGATCCGAACTTCACCGTCAAGGTCGCGGTGCTGACCGCCGTGTGGCCCGGCGCGACCGCACGCGAGATGCAGGATCAGGTCGCCGACCTCATCGAGAAGAAGCTCCAGGAGCTTCCGCATTTCGACCGCGTGCAGACCTATGTGAAGCCGTCTTTCACGGCGATGCAGATCACCTTCCGCGACGACACGCTGCCCGCTGACGTGCCCGGCCTGTTCTACCAGATCCGCAAGAAGATGGACGACGTCCGTCCCTCGCTGCCGGCCGGCGTGATCGGCCCCAATGTCAATGACGAGTATGGCGACGTCGACTCGATCCTCACCATGCTGACGGGCGACGGGGCGGACTATGCCCAACTCAAGAAGGTCGCGGACGCGTTCCGCCAGCGGCTGCTCAAGGTGCCGGGCGTCGCCAAGGTGAACATCTACGGCGTGCAGCAGGAGCGTATCTTCGTCGAGTTCAGCCATGCCAAGCTCGCCACCCTTGGCGTGACGCCGCAGGCGATCTTCGACTCGCTTTCCCACCAGAACGACGTAACGCCCGCCGGCACGGTGGAAACGGATGCACGGCGCATTCCGCTGCGCATCACCGGGGCGCTCGACGGCGTGAAGGCGGTGGCCGAGACCCCGGTGGAATCGGGAGGGCGCACCTTCCGGCTGGGCGATATCGCGACCGTGACACGCGGCTTCGTCGATCCGCCGGACTTCCTGGTCCGCCAGCGCGGCGAACCGGCGCTCGGTGTCGGCGTGGTGATGGCGCGCGGCGCCAACATCCTGGAATTCGGCGAAGATGTCCTCGCCGCGACGCGGGCCTTCCAGGCGGACGTGCCGCAGGGCGTCTCCTTCGAGCAGATCGCCGACCAGCCCGAGATCGTCGAGGAATCGATCTGGGAGTTCGAGCGTTCCTTCGTCGAGGCGTTGGCAATCGTGCTCGGCGTCTCGTTCCTGTCGCTCGGCTGGCGCACGGGCATCGTAGTGGCACTCTCGGTGCCGCTGGTGCTCTCGGCCACCTTCGTCGTCATGTACACGCTCGGGATGGACCTGCACCGCATCACCCTCGGCGCGCTGATCATCGCGCTGGGGCTGCTGGTTGACGATGCCATCATCGCGGTGGAGATGATGGTCGTGAAAATGGAGCAGGGCTACGACCGCATGGAGGCGGCGGCCTTCGCCTGGACATCGACCGCCTTCCCGATGCTCACCGGAACCGCCGTCACGGTCGCGGGCTTCCTTCCCGTGGGCTTCGCGAAGTCGGCGGCGGGAGAGTACGCCGGCGGCATCTTCTGGGTGGTCGGCATTGCGCTTGCCGCCTCGTGGATCGTCGCCGTGGTGTTCACCCCTTATCTCGGCGTCATGCTGTTGCCCTCGTCGCTGGCAAAGGCCGGCGCGCACGGCAATCACGACACGATCTACCAGACCCGCCTCTATCGCGGCCTGCGCGCGGCGATCCGTATGTGCGTTCGGTGGCGCATCACGACCGTGGCCATCACTGTCGCCATCTTCTTCAGCTCCGTGGTCGGCTTCGGGCTGGTCCAACAGCAGTTCTTCCCGCTCTCCGAGCGCAAGGAGCTTTTCCTGCAGCTCCGCCTGCCCGAAGGGTCTTCGATCAGCGCGACGACCGGCATCGTCACCGAAGCGGAAAAGCTGATCGGACAGACCGATCCCGATATCCAGACCTTCACCGCCTATGTGGGACAAGGCTCGCCGCGTTTCTGGCTGGGCCTCAATCCGACCCTGCCCAACGAGGCCTTCGCGGAAATCGTGATCCTGACCCGATCCATCGACGGGCGCGAGCGCGTGAAGAAGCGGCTCGAGACGGCGATCGGCGCCGGGGCGCTTGCCGGAGCGCGGGCGCGTGTCGACCGCTTCGCGTTCGGGCCGCCGGTGGGCTTCCCGGTGCAGTTCCGAGTCATCGGGCCGGATCCGATGACGGTGCGGGACATCTCGTACCGCGTCCGCGACGCGCTGCGAACCAACCCCAATACGATTGACCCGCATCTCGACTGGAACGAGATGTCGCCTTCGGTAAGGCTGGTGGTCGACCAGGAGCGCGCCCGCGCGCTCGGGCTGAACGTGCAGGATGTCTCGCAAACCTTGCAGACCCTCGTCTCGGGCCTCACGGTCACCACCGTCCGCGACGGCATCGAGCAGGTCGGCGTGGTGGCCCGCGCGGTCGAGGGCGAGCGGCTCGACCTCGGCCATGTCGGCGACCTCACCATCGTCTCGCGCAATGGCGTCGCCGTGCCGCTGTCGCAGGTCGCGCGGCTCGACTATGTGCAGGAGGATCCGATCCTGTGGCGGCGCAACCGCGATACCGTCATCACCGTGCGGGCCGACGTCGCCGATGGCGTCCAGCCCCCCGACGTCACGGCGCGGATCCTACCCCTGCTCCAGCCGATCAAGGACAGCCTGGAGCCCGGCTATCGCATCGAGACCGGCGGTTCGGTCGAGGAATCCGAGAAGGCGAACGCCGCGCTGTTCGTCATTTTCCCGATCATGTTCATGGCGATGCTCACATTGCTGATGCTTCAGCTACAGAGCTTCTCGCGCCTCGCGCTGGTGTTCATGACGGCTCCGCTCGGCCTGATCGGAACCTCGGTGGGCTTGCTCATCGCCCAAAAGCCGTTCGGCTTCGTCGCGCTGCTCGGCGTGATCGCGCTCGCCGGGATGATCATGCGCAACACGCTGATCCTCGTGGACCAGATCGAGAGCGATGTCGCCTCGGGCTCACACACGCGCGGCGAGGCGATCGTCGAGGCCACGGTCCGGCGGGCCCGGCCCGTGGTGCTGACCGCCCTGGCCGCCATTCTCGCCATGATCCCGCTCTCCTCCAGCGCGTTCTGGAGTCCGATGGCGGTCACCATCATGGGCGGCCTGTTCGTCGCCACCTTCCTCACCATCTTGTTCCTGCCGGCGCTCTATGCCCTGTGGTTCCGCAAGTCGCTCGACGTGCGCGGCGTGCCGGCGGAGCGCCTGCATGACGGTGTACCGGTAGGTCCGCCCCCCGCTCTGGCTGTTGAAGGGCATGGTTAGGCCCATGTCCCTTGCAACCGTTTCGGAGTAGCCTAGATGGAACATTCCTCCAGTATCCCGGCCCGAATGACCACCCAGATCCAGACCGCCGGCCGACGTCAGGATGGCTCGGAAGGCCAGCGCGAGATCATCGCGGTCGCCCAGAAACTGTTCACCACGATCGGCTACCGGAAGACCACGGTGGCCGACATCGCGGCCGAACTCGGCATGAGTCCCGCGAACGTCTACCGTTTCTTCGACAGCAAGAAGTCGATCAATGAGGCGGTAGCCGAACTGCTGCTCGACGGCATCGCGGCTGAGCTCGACGTGATTGCAAGGTCGGGGACGCCACCTGCGGCGCGCCTCGCCGACTTTATGCGGACACTCGCGCGGCTCAGCGATGAGCGCTTCATGACCAATAGCCGCGTGAACGACATGGTCGAGGATGCCATGACGGAGAGCTGGAACGTCTGCGTGCGCTACGCCGAAAATGTCCAGGCGATCATCGCGCGGATCGTCGAGGACGGCCGTGCATCAGGCGATTTCAGCATCGAGGACGCCACGGTCGGCGCTTCCTGCGTGAAGGCCACGATGACATGCTTCATGCACCCCACCATGATGGCGCTGAGCGCAGGGCATGGACGGCCGGGCATCGAGCAGGTCATCGACTTCGCACTGCGCGGCCTCGGCGCCGACCCGGTGAAATCCACCGAGACGGTCAAGACCGCCGGGCCGGCCGACTGAGCCACACCCACGGAACAGGGACGCGGCCGGCATGAGGCCGGCGACAGGATCGTGCCGCGCCCCTGCGCGAACGTCGAGGCCAACACGGCCTGGATGACGACCATGGCGCCGGCAATGTTGACGGACAGCACCGTGTCGAAGGCCTCGACGGCAAACATTCCGCCGTCGCGATGCCGATGCCCGTGCCTCGGCCCGGGCCTCGACAGCCCGCCGTTGAGACCTATATTTTGGCATTACACGCCAAATGCTCGTGAGTGACATTTACCGCGGCGCCACGTCAGGCTCGACGGCACGCGTCTCTTCTGGGTTATCACGCTAGGTAGCGTGCGGCCGGCCTGGAATTGCCGAAGCCCGCCGCGAGGCCGCCGCGCGCCTGCTCGAAGGCCTCCCATGCCGAGGCTTCCGGCACCGGCGGAATCGTCACTTCTTCCTTGCGGTCGAAACCGACCAGCGCGGCGTCGACGAGGTCATCGACCTCCATGAGCCCCGGAATTTGCTCGACATCGGCGCCGGCGTGGGCCCAGATCTCGGTGCGCGTCGCGGCGGGCAGCACCGCCTGGACATAGATCCCCTTTGGACCCAGCTCGGCGGCGAGGCCGCGCGAGAAGGTCATCATGTAGGATTTCGTCGCGGCGTAGATGCCCGGAAAATATTCGGGAATCAGCGCCACCACCGACGCGATGTTTATGATGGCGCCATGACCTCGCTCGAGCATGCCACCGACGGCGGCGGAGGCCAGCAATGTCGGCACCTGCACGTTCAGTCGCAGCAGCTTGTCCATCGCGGCGGGATCGGCCCCGACGAAGCCGCCGGGCAGCGCTGTGCCGGCATTGTTGACCAGAAGGTCGACGGGCGAGCCCGAGCGCAGCCGACGCACCACCCTATCAAGCTGAGCGGGCTCGATGAGATCCGCGGTGATCACCTCCACCGCGACGCCGTGCGCGGCCTGCAATTCGGCAGCAAGGGCGTTCAGGCGGTCGGTCGCGCGGGCGACGAGGACGAGATCGTACCCGCGCGCGGCGAAACGGCGGGCATAGACGGCACCGATGCCACTGGAGGCACCTGTTACGAGGGCGGTCGGCATAGCTTTTCTCCGTGTAGGGGAGCGATGCGCTCCAACTAGATGATGACCATCATCTAGTTGTCTGGATGACGTTTGTCATCTACTTTCTGCGACAGAGGAGATTTCGGATGGGAACCAGTCAGCAGAAGAAGACGGAGAGCCGGCGTGCGATCGTCGCGGCGGCGGCCAGGCTGTTCCGCGAACGCGGCGTCGACAATGTCTCCGTGGCTGACATCATGGCGGCGGCCGGGCTGACGCATGGCGGCTTTCCCCGCCATTTCGTCAGCAAGCAGGAACTCGTGACCGAGGCAATGGCGCAGGTGCTGGGGTTGAACGGCCAAGAGCCGGTGCTTGCCGCAACCGACCTGCACACCTTTGCCGGCACCTATCTCAGGCCCGAGCATCGCGATGCGCCCGGTCACGGCTGCCCGTTCGCCACGCTGGGATCGGAAATGGCGCGCGCGCCCGCCCCGACGCGGCGGGTGCTCACCGAAGCCATGAAGGCCCAGATCGATCAGTTCGCCCAGTCGGTGGCCGACGAAGATGCGCGCCAGCGCCGGGTGGTCGCTATCGGTAGTTGGGCGGCGATGGTGGGGGCGATGGTGCTCGCGCGCGTGTCGGATTCGGATGAGCTGTCCGACGAGATCCTTGCGGCGACGCGGGAATTCCTGCTCGTGCGATAACGCGACTTTGAGATGAGGTCAGCCGATCTGCCAGATCGCTGTTGCCCGAAGTCGGCACGCTGGAACAGATCTTCGACATCGCACTGGCGCGCGGCGAAGAGAATCATCGGCATTACCTGCGCCACCGCGGCGGGACGCCGAATGCGGGCGAGGGTAGCCCGCGGGAACCTGAGCTTCAGGGAGTGAGCGTCAGTCAAAGGGCGCCTTGCTGCCCTTTTTCCGAAAGCACATCCACGACATAG
>LNAP01001147.1_pt1 | contig 28636 bp, 27 predicted proteins | sample 602601 | NCBI WGS metagenome assembly LNAP01 (sample SAMN02440304, study PRJNA202911) | soil metagenome | biome: Subtropical and temperate rainforests or woodlands; isolation source: soil samples (1 kg each in a 20% v/v slurry with milli Q water) were... ... | reverse complement strand
GCGGAAAATGCTCATTTAGAACGCCTAGACTCCGCTTTTCCGCCTGTTTTTGCCTTGTCTTGCCTTCGCTCGTGACGTTTTCACACAGTCTGCACGGGTTTCTCGTCGGTCAGATATTTCTGCGGTGTTTGATGAGAGGGAATTTATTCCCGAAGACGTCAGATCAGGCGCCGCGATGGTGTTGCCCGGGCTGGCGCCTTCCCGGATAAATCCGGTCCCACAGGGTTTGCAGTCAGTGGAATTCGTGTATCCGCCGGAAATTTTTGCAGTAATTCTCCTCATCAGACGTTCAGTAACAGAGAGGCCGGGTAGACTAGCCCGCTGCGTTAAATACTGTTCTGGATACCTGATGAACCTGAGAAGCATCCTGATTCTTGGTGCATTGAGCGCCTTCGGCCCGTTGGCCATCGATTTCTATCTGCCGGGTTTTCCCGCCATTGCCCTCGCGTTCGGCACTGACGAGCAACACGTTCAGCTGACCCTTGCGGCCTATTTCCTGGGGCTGTCCATCGGGCAACTGGCGTACGGACCTGTGGCGGACCGGTTCGGTCGGCGTATCCCGCTGTTGGTGGGCGTTACGCTGTTCACCCTGGCATCGCTGGCCTGCGCTTTTGCGCCGAGCCTGGAATGGCTGATCGGCGCGCGATTCGTGCAGGCCCTGGGCGGTTGTGCCGGGATGGTGATTTCCCGGGCGATTGTCAGTGACAAATGCGACGCCGTGCAGTCGGCGAAGGTCTTTTCCCAGCTGATGCTGGTCATGGGCCTGGCGCCGATTCTTGCGCCGATGCTCGGCGGACTGTTGGTCAATGTTTACGGCTGGCAGGCGATTTTTCTGTCGCTGACCGCATTCAGCGCGCTGGCTTCGTTGTCGGTCGCCTTGTGGCTGCCGGAAAGCATGCCGACGACGCATCCGCGCTTGCCGCTGTCCGGTGCGTTTCGGCAGTACGCCAACCTGTTCAAGGATCGGGTTTTCCTCGGCCACGCGTTGACCGGCGGCATCGCCATGGCCGGCATGTTCGCCTACATCGCGGGTTCGCCTTTCGTCTTCATCAAGTTGTACGGCGTTCCTGCCGAGCATTACGGCTGGCTGTTCGGCAGCAATGCCGCCGGGTTCATCCTGGTGGCGCAGGTCAACGCGCGGATTCTCGGCAAGCGCGGTCCGGCATTCCTGCTGTCGCGGGCGATCTGGGTATATCTGGTGGCAGCGCTGGTGCTGCTGGCAATCGCTGGCGCTCACACTGAGAAGTTGTGGCCGCTGTTGGTGCCTTTGTTTGTGTGCATCGCCAGCCTCGGTTGCATCATTCCCAACGCTTCGGCGTGTGCGATGAATGGGCAATGGGCGCGTGCCGGTAGCGCTTCGGCGTTGCTCGGTTGCCTGCAATTCAGCGTGGCCGCGGGTGCAGCGGCGTTGGTTGGTGTATTGCATGACGGCAGCGCGGTGCCGATGGCGCTGGTGATCAGCCTGTGCGGGATCGTTGCCGTGAGCATGTCGGTGCTGACCCGACGCTTGCAGGGCAAGCGGGATGCCCTGGCGGCGCGGGTCTGAAGGAGGGTTGCAGGAGCCAACTTGTTGGCGAAGGCGATGTGCCAAATGCACTGCTTCGCGAGCAAGCCCGCTCCCACACACCGGGTTCGTCGGCTAGAACCCTTCCAGCACAATCTTGCCTTTAGCCTTGCCGCTTTCCAGCAGTTCATGGGCGCGGCGCAGGTTGCTGGCGTTGATGGTGCCGAAATGCTCGCCGAATGTGGTTTTCAAGGTTCCCGCATCGATCAGCTGGGCGACGCGATTGAGCAGTTTGTGTTGTTCGATCATGTCCGGCGTGCCGAACATCGAGCGGGTGTACATGAACTCCCAATGCAGTGACAGGCTCTTGCGCTTGAGTTTGCTCACGTCCAGCGACTTGGGATCGTCGATCAGGCCGAGTTTGCCTTGCGGCTGCAATGCTTCGACCAGTTGATCCAGATGCTGATCGGTCTGCGTCAGGCTTGCCACGTGAGTGACGCTGTGCAGCCCGGCGCGCTTGAGTTCCTCACTCAGCGGCTTGCTGTGATCCAGCACTTCGTGGGCGCCCAGCTCACGAACCCAAGCGGTGGTTTCCGGGCGCGATGCGGTGCCGATCACTTTCAGTGAAGTCAGCTGCCGCGCCAGTTGGATGAGAATCGAACCCACGCCGCCAGCCGCGCCGACGATCAGCAGGCTTTGCTGATTGGCACTTTCACCTTCCGCGACCTGCAAGCGTTCGAAGAGCAATTCCCAGGCCGTAATCGCAGTCAACGGCAGGGCCGCGGCATGGGCGAAACTCAGGGTTTTCGGCATGTGACCGACGATGCGCTCATCGACAACGTGCAGTTCGCTGTTGGCTCCGGGCCGGGTCAACGAGCCCGCATAAAACACCTTGTCACCCGGCTGGAACAGCGTGACGTCGCTGCCAACCGCCTTGACCACGCCCGCGACATCCCAACCCAGTACTTTGGCTTCGCCACCTTCGGGCTGGACGTTCTGGCGTACTTTGGTGTCGACCGGATTGACCGAGATCGCTTTGACTTCCACCAGCAAGTCGCGCGGACCGGCGACGGGCTCCGGCAGTTCGATGTCCTGCAAGGCTTGCGCATCGGTGATGGGCCGCGCGTGGTAATAGGCGATGGCTTTCATAAGGGCTCCTGACGATGGGTTGAATGTTCCAATGGCGGGGATGATTGGCTATTTCCTTCAAAGATAAAACCCGCTAAAACGGCAGGCTCTTTCAATGAAATATTGATAATGGACCACTATGCTGCGTTTCGATGATCTGCAATTATTCGTTCGTGCGGCTGATCTGGGCAGTTTGTCCGCTGCCGCCCGGGCCATGGACCTCTCAGCGGCGGTGGCCAGTGCCGCGCTCAAACGTATCGAACAGCAACTGGGTGCGCGCTTGCTGGCGCGCTCCACCCGCAGTCTGCGCTTGACCGCCGAGGGCGAGGGCTTTCTGGCTTATGCCCGCTCGGCGTTGAGCAGCCTCGACGAAGGACGACGTCTGCTGGCCAGCGGTCAGGATCAATGCAACGGCGTGCTGCAGCTTTCAGCACCTTCGGATTTTGGTCGCAATGTGTTGCTGCCCTGGCTCGATGAATTCCAGCGCGAATATCCGCAGCTGACGGTTCGCTTGCTGCTGGGTGATCGCATCGCCGACCTGTTTCGCCAGCCGGTGGACATCGCTCTGCGGTATGGCGAACCCGAGGATTCAAGCCTCGTCGCGCTGCCCATCGCGCCGCTCAATCGCCGGGTGCTGTGCGCCTCGCCTGACTATCTGGCGCGCTGCGGCGAACCGCATCATGTGGAGCAACTGGCGCAGCACAATTGCCTGCTGTTCATGTTGGGTAATCGTGTCCACGATCATTGGACCTTCCATGATGGCAAGCGCGAGATGAGCCTGACCGTGCGCGGCGACCGCTTCAGCGACGATGCCGATGTCGTGCGCCTGTGGGCGTTGGCGGGGGCGGGTGTGGCATATAAGTCCTGGCTGGATGTCGCAGCGGATGTACGCGCAGGCAGATTGAAGGTGCTGATGCCTCAGTTGCAAGGCGAAGCGACGCCGCTGAACCTGTTGTGCGCGCATCGCGCCCAGCTGAGCAAGCCGGTTAATTTGTTACGTGAAATGCTCGTGCGTCGCTGCGAACAGTGGAGCCGGTAAGCCGCTACAGGCTGATGCAGCACAACCATAGTTAAATCCCACATTGTGAAGAGAATTGCCTTACGGACGGTTCGGAAAATCGTGCAGGTAAATACCAATACCGACATTGAACTGCGAACATGTGGATCGTGGTTGAATGTTTTTTTGCGCGCTTGTGTTGTTTGTTGTTGGTTGGTTATTTCGTCACCTTTTGCTTTGCCGCGACATCACAGGGAGTGAATACATGGAATACGCACCTTCTATCAGCCACATTGCGGTCTTGCTGGCTGACCCCAAGCGTAGCGCAATGATCTGGGCGTTGATGGATGGCACTGCCAGGCCCGCCGATGAACTGGCCCTGTTGGCGGGGCTGACCACGTCTTCGGCGGGGGCGCATCTGGCACGGCTGGCGTCGGGCGGGCTGGTCAGGCAGGAAGTGCGCGGCCGCAAACGCTTCTTCCGTCTGGCGGGCCCCGAAGTCGGCGCCGTTGTCGAGGCCATGGCCAATGCTTCGCTGGTCAGTGCCGAGCAAATCAGCCGCAGCGTCGCCCAGCCGATGCCGGCCTTGCCGCTGCGTCGGGCACGGGTTTGCAGTGATCACCTGGGTGGCGAAATCGCTGCTGAGCTGTATCAGCGGTTGCTCGGCGCAGGCTGGATCGAGCAGCAGGAGCAGCGCATCGAAGTGACCAGCGTGGGTGTCGCGAAGTTTGCCGAGCGAGGGATTTATGTACCGGCGTTGGCGATGCGCCAGCGTGAAACCGTGTGTGCCTGTCCGGCCTGGAGTGAGCGCAGCCCGCACTTGGGCGGCGCTTTGGGCGCGGGGCTGTTGCAGCTGTTCATCCAGATGGGCTGGTTACGCGAAACGGAGGAGTCCAGCACGTTGCAGGTGTCGTCCAGCGGACAGCGGGAAATCGGCAGGATCGCCTCGGCAGCCTGATCAACCTTGCGCAGCAGCGGTGGCGCCTGGTTTAGCGGCACCGCGTTTGCTTCAAGTCTGTAGATTCAAGGCTTGATCAGTCGCGCATCGAGACTGTTTTGCGCCAAGCGTTGGGCCTGATCCTTGGTCATCCCCAAGTGTGTGTACAGCGCGTGGAAGTTCTCGGTGACATAGCCGCCGAAGTAGGCCGGGTCATCGGAGTTCACCGTGACCTTCACGCCGCGTTCCAGCATGTCGAGGATGTTGTGTTTGGCCATGTCGTCGAACACGCACAGCTTGGTGTTGGACAACGGGCAAACCGTCAGCGGAATCTGCTCGTCGATGATGCGCTGCATCAGGCGCTCGTCTTCGATGGCACGCACGCCATGGTCGATACGCTGGATTTTCAACAGGTCCAGAGCTTCCCAAATGTACTCGGGCGGGCCTTCTTCGCCCGCATGCGCAACGGTCAGGAAGCCTTCGTTGCGAGCACGATCAAAGACGCGCTGGAACTTGCTCGGCGGATGGCCCATTTCCGAGCTGTCCAGACCCACGGCAACGAACGCATCGCGGAATGGCAGCGCCTGGTCGAGGGTTTTTTCGGCTTCTTCTTCGCTCAAGTGGCGCAGGAAACTGAGGATCAGGCCGCTGCCGATGCCCAGTTGCAACTGGCCGTCCTTCAACGCGCTGGCGATGCCATTGAGCACGACTTCAAAAGGAATGCCGCGATCGGTATGGGTCTGTGGATCGAAAAACGGCTCGGTATGAATGACGTTCTGAGCTTTGCAGCGCAGCAGGTAGGCCCAGGTCAGGTCGTAGAAATCCTGCTCGGTGCGCAACACGTCCGCGCCCTGGTAATACAGGTCGAGAAACTCCTGCAGGTTGTTGAAGGCATAGGCACCGCGCAGGGCTTCGACGTCATTCCATGGCAGGGCGATTTTGTTGCGCTCGGCCAGGGCGAAGAGCAGTTCCGGTTCCAGCGAACCCTCCAGGTGCAGGTGCAGTTCTGCCTTGGGCAGGGCGTTCAACCAATCGTACATGTGCTTTTCTCATCAGGTGCAGATCGCCAGCATTCTACAGACTCAGGTTCTTTTCTGGCTGAAACCTGACCAAGCGGTTCAATTAACCTTGCTGTTCCCGCCGATAAGCGTAGGTATCGGCGAAGCGCGACAGCAGAAATTGCGCACAGGTGGTGGCCGGGTAGCGGGCCGGTCGGGTGTCGCTCTGGCAGCCGGGCAGGCATTCGATACGCGTGTCCGGGTTGGGCTCGACGAAGAACGGCATCGAGTAGCGGTCCACGCCCAGCGGGCTGATCACCCGATGCGGCGTGGACAGGTAACGGTCGTTGCTCCAGCGCGCCATCATGTCGCCAATGTTGACTACAAATGTGCCGTCGATGGGCGGCGCATCGATCCACTCGCCATCCACGTTGCGAACCTGTAAACCGCCCGCCGCATCCTGATGCAACAAGGTGATGCAGCCGTAATCGGTATGCGCGCCAGCGCCTTGTTGCTGCGCGGAGGTGGCGGTATGGCGTGGCGGGTAATGAATGAAGCGCAGCACGCTGACCGGCTCGATGAAGCGTTGATCGAAGAAGTCACGCTCGATGCCCAAGGCCACGGTAATGGCCTGGAGCAAGGTTTGCCCCAGCGCCTGCATGTCCAGATAGTGCTGTTCCATGAGCGCTTGCCAGCCCGGCATGTCGGGATGGCGATTGGGGCCGCGCAACGGTTTTCCGGCGAGCACGTCAGGATGTTCGGCGGGCAGATGAAAGCCCATGTCGAAGGTTTCTTTAAGATCGCTGGGCAGATTCGGGTCCAGCTGCTCGGTGGCGATGGCGCCATAGCCGCGATGATGGCGCGTCTGGGTGATGTCGATCCTGAGTTTTTCAGCCTGGGGCCGGGCGAAGAATTGCTGCGCGCTGCCAACCACCTGCTCGATGCGCTCGGCGCTGATCGGATGGCCTTTGATATAAAAGAAGCCCCACTCGCGACAGGCTTGGTCAATCTGCGCCGCAACGCTTTGCCAGGCTTGTTGGTCGGTGCCGTACAGCGGGGCGATGTCGATGATGGGGAGCTGGTTCACGGTGTTTGTCCTGAGCGTTCGGTCATATCTGAATATCCGACCGGTAGGAGGGGACTTGTCCGCGAAGAAGGCCGGTGCAAGCGCTGAAGATCTTCTTGGGCCGACCCGACGCCTTCCCGGACAAGTCCGGTCCTACCGAATCCTGCAAAGCCGGTAGGAGGGGACTTGTCCCCGAATGCGAGAGTCCTGACAACGAAAATCCGAGAGGTTAACGCTGCCTGAATTACCGCCTTTTGGGGACAAGTCCCCTCCTGTCTAATGTTTAATGTTTGAAGGTCAAGAGGTACGTAATTTGTCCAAATTACTTCGGCAATTCAGCCTTGATGCCTTCGACGTAATAATTCATCGACGCCAGTTCCGCGTTGGTTGCGGTTTTGCCCGCCGGGATTTTCACCGCGCCGGTCTGATCCTTGATCGGCCCGGTGAACGGGTGGAATTCGCCGCTTTCGATGCCAGCGATGATTTTCTCGGCTTCAGCTTTGACGTCCGCCGGTACCACATCGCTGATTGGCAGCTGCACCGTGCCTTCTTTCAGGCCGCCCCAGTAATCCTGGGATTTCCAGGTGCCGTCGATGACGCTTTGGGTGGCCTGGATGTAATGCGGCCCCCAGTTGTTGACGATGGAAGTCAGCACCGCTTTGGGCCCGAAGTGCGCCATGTCCGAGGCGTAGCCCACGGCGTAGACGCCACGACGTTCAGCCGTCTGGATCGGTGCCGGGCTGTCGGTATGCTGGAAAACCACGTCGACGCCCTGGTCGATCAGCGCGTTGGCGGCGTCGGCTTCCTTGCCCGGATCAAACCAGGAGTTGACCCAGACCACTTTGATTTCCGTGCCGGGGTTGTATTTGTTCAATGCCAACTGGATTGCATTGATATCGCGGATCACTTCCGGAATCGGGAACGAAGCGACATAACCGACTTTTTTGGTCTTGGTCATCTTGGCCGCCAGGAAACCGCTGACGTAGCGGCCTTCATAAGTGCGCGCCAGGTAAGTGCCGAGGTTCTTGTCCTGCTTGTAGCCGGTGGCGTGTTCGAACGTCACCTTTGGAAATTGCTTGGCCACTTTCAGTGTCGGGTTCATGTAGCCGAATGAAGTGGTGAACACCAGGTCGTAGCCACCTTTGGCCATGTTGCGAATGACCCGCTCAGCGTCCGCGCCTTCCGGAACGTTCTCGACAAAGCTGGTGGTCACTTTATCGCCCAAGGCTTCAACCATCGCCTTGCGGCCTTGCTCGTGTTGATACGTCCAGCCGTGGTCGCCAATCGGACCGATGTAGACGAAGCCGACTTTCAGCGGGTCGGCGGCCGCCGCCATCAGGCTCGAACCCAGACCGACGACTGCCGCCACGGCGCACAGCAATTTTTTCAGGGGACGACGCGGGTGAAGAGTGGAATGCATCAGGTCTAGCTCCTTGGGGTCTTGTTGGCATGGCCGTCTTAGCGGGTTGCTCAAGCAATGCAAAAAACTGACCAACTGGACAGTTAATAGCGGCGCGGCGACTTTGGCGCTTTTTGTGATGTGCAGGACGACACCGGACAGTGCACCAAGCCTCGTGTTTGCTGCTAACTGGTGCATCTCACCGGCCTCGCTCAACTCATTTGAAACCTTTGCTTACACTCAATACTCTCAACGCCATGAACGCTTCACTTAAACGTTTCACTAAAAGGCCCTGCGGTACTCGGCGCAAGGTTTAAAAGGCAGTTAATGGGCTCAATACTCAAGCAAGAAAAGTTTCTTCTGCTGGCGATACTCGCGACTTTTGTCGCCTATCCCTTCGAACACTGGTTCCTCAACAACGGCCAGGCCATCGCGCTGACAGCGGGCATTGCCTTGGTGGCGTTTATCGTCTGCGCTTCGATGCGCGTCGCACACCATGCCGAGCTGCTGGCCGAAAAAGTCGGCGATCCCTACGGCACGATGATCCTGACGCTATCGGCGGTGCTGGTTGAAGTGGTGATCCTGGCGATCATGATGAGCAACGAGCCTTCACCGACGCTGGTGCGGGACACCATCTATTCAGCAGTGATTTAGTAGACACACAGCCTTTTGGTGTCAAAGCCCACAAGGCTTTGATGCTCTTGACCTTGCCTTTGACCTGCCTTTGACGTTGCCTGGATCTTGCTTTTGATTCCAAAGCCCACAAGGCTTTGGTGCTCCTGCTCCTGCTCCTGCTCCTGCTCCTGCTCCTGCTCCTGCTTTGGATCGCAGAAGATTTAGACGTGCATTTGACTGGGAGTGCTCTAGGCTCGATCCTTCTGACACACCCCAATCCATGGCCTACCCGCGACGCCCAAACCGAATTCGGTGAGGGCTCAAAAATTTGCGCTATCTGCTTGGTGCTTAGCGTCTTCACGATACCGGTTGCAATGTCGTTAAACTCGGGTGACACATGAGAGATGTCGTCGGACTCAACAGCCTGGCATCGCTCGCAAATCGGGTGGGATGACATGCATTTGATAACGATTAGCTGCGCGCATTACACAAAGCTCGAATGTTCATGAAAATTATTCGGGTGATGGCCATCTGACTCCTTTCGGTTCATCATCCAGCATTGTGTAGAAGCACGTCTGAAAGTGCCCGCTTATGGCGCGGGCCTCACCAAGGATCGGAATAGTGTCGTCACCTGCCGGTACACCGCTTTCCCTAAGTAACGTCATCCAGAAGTTACTGGATAAGTCACCTTTGGATAACTTTGTGAGGTGTGCTGTGGAGCTGTCATCCACGCCTCCCAGCAAAGCACCACAAGTCGCGCTTTTGCATGTGCGGTTTAGGGAAGATATTCCTAGCACGAGGGCATTTGCCGATTTTCTCGGCAACCAAGCGGCAAATTATGCTCTGAGCCGTCGACGTCGGGATGCATACCAAGCCCGGATTGCTTCAGCCGAAAACGCGGATGTTTCAGCGGCACAGGAGCTAAGCAGGGCGGTTAGAAGGGCATTCATTGAGTTCCGAAAGGCTCATCCCTCACGGGCCAGCGAGGTTGGCGAGGTGCTTGCTTATTGTATCGCTGTCCACCATTTACAAGCCTCCCAGCTAATCGCAAAGATGGCATTGAAAACATCTAATAATATGCCTGTCTACGGGCTTGACGGCATTCATGCGTCGGTTATCAACGGTGAGCTGAATGTATTTTTTCTGGAATCCAAGCTTGCAGGCACCGCCGCCAGTGGAACCGCTGACTATGCGGAGTCTGTCTCAGGCTTTCTCAAAGACGATGAACAGTATGAGCATGAGTATGGGCTAGTCACCAGCCTTGGGAATCTGGATGCCCTGGAAGTTGCGGAGAAGGCTTTGATGATGGACTATCTTGATGTATTTAGTAACCCGAACGCTGCACGCAGAGAGAGATCTGTGGGGGTCGTCTGTTTCTCCGAAGTTAAGCATTTCAAAAACAAGCTGCAGGTCGATAGTGGGCCGCTTTCCAAGCACGAAGATCACTTTGGGGTTCTGTATAAGAAGGATTTTAATAGGCACTATACGAATCTCAGTAATCAGCTTGCCGCAAAGAAGGTCGATCCTAATAAGTGCATGGTGTATTTAGTTGCAGTGCCGAACGTCGATGAGCTGAGAGAGTTGTTCTATGATTCAATAGGGCTGCAGTCTCTAGATTCAGACGTTCCTCTGACCCCATCCCCCGAGAGTCAGGAGGATGCGCAATGAGTACTTTTGCTACGCAGCTGTCTTCGAGATTCTTGGAAAATGCAGATTTCAAACGCGCACTAGGCCACTTGCAAGCTTCAGGAGCCGCTCGCGCCCTCCCTAGCGCAATCATAAAGTCGCAAGAGTTACCAGATCAGCAGGCGATCGGAAAGCTTTTGTACTGCGCGTCAGTGTTTGCTCAGTCAGGAACTGAAGCACATATCAGCTTGGCCCAGGCCATTGCATTTAATGCGATGCTAATTTCGCAAGAATCCAGCGTGCTTGAGCGGTGCGCTAGTATTCTCACCGAGCTGGGAAACTTTCCCAGCTTGACTTATGCTGAGACCAAATATGGTATGAAGCCTTCAACGCTTCTTGGACTGATCCAGCGCAACGTAGTTGAGCAGTTAAATACCATCGAAGTGGCAGGTGCGGCAATCGCCTTAACGGATTATCAGCGTAAAGTTTGGGATTCACTTCAGGAAGGAACGTCGCTCGCTATATCGGCGCCTACTTCTGCTGGGAAGTCATTCTTAGTCATCGAGCATCTGTGTCGTCACGCGTTAGAACTTTCAGGGTATGTATTTGTTTACATTGCTCCAACACGGGCGCTGTTATCAGAAATTCATTTAAAAATTAAACAGCGTCTTGCTGTCGATGTGGCGATTCGAGTTACTGATATCCCAACATTTGAGGATGTGCCAAAGCAGGTTTTTGTGCTGACCCAGGAGCGTTTCAAGGTTCTCCTTTCGCTGACTTCCTCCGCGATAAATTTAGTTGTGGTGGACGAAGCCCAAAATCTGTCCGATGGCGCACGGGGAATGATATTGCAAGATTGTATTGAACAATGCTATGTGCGTGACAATAGAACGCATATTGTCATGCTGGCTCCGGGCGCTCAAGGTTTTCAAGGGGCTATGGAAAGCCTAGGGATGCCGAATATATCAGAGGTAAGTACAACGGTCTCCCCCGTTCTTCAGAACCGAATCGTGGTCTCCAAAACGCCATCTTTGAATCAGCTTGAATTTAAGTTGCTTAATGCTCAAGGTTCGTTGGATGTAGGAACTATGCATTGTGAAATCACCTTAGACGTAGCCGAAAGCAGGCTCGCTGCGGTTGCACTTGAACTGGGTCGAGGAGGTGGCTCTCTAGTTTACGCTAAAACGCCTACCGAGGCTGCCAAGCTCGCTAAACTGATCGCATTCGGATTGGACGACCTCGCGGATGCTGGCTGTAATAGCGAGCTTGTCGCGTTCATCAAAGACCACATTCACCCGGAGTATCACCTTATAGGAATGGTCGATAAAGGTGTTGCATTCCATTATGGGCAAATGCCTTCCTTACTCCGAGAAGCTATTGAAGCAGCATTTCGAAACGGTTCTATCAAGTTTTTAGTGTGTACCACAACTTTGTTCCAGGGGATTAATCTTCCGGCGAAAAGCGTATTTATAAATACACCCGCTAGAGGGAGAGGCGAAAAGACTATGTTAGATCCCGCTCTACTCTGGAATTTTGCCGGTCGAGCAGGGCGTATGGCCAAAGATATCGTCGGGAACGTATTTCTAGTTGACTACGAATCTTGGGATACTCAACCGCTGGATACATTTTATAAGTTTACAATAAAGTCGGCTCTTTCGGATTTTATAACCGAGAATTCCTCGGATGTTCTCACTGTGCTCAACAAGGGGAAACTTGAGGGCAAACCTGGAGATGAGCGCTTCAGGAGCGCCACTGCTTCAGCCGGTATGCTCGTGAGTAAGGCTAGGCAAGGTGCCGTGGCAGACTACCTGAATCGGGTTGCCCCATCCTTAGATTATTTTGATTTGCGTGAGATTAGGGATGCTGCGAATAAAGCGTCCAAAGATATTTTGCTTCCGCAACATGTGATTGAGGGGAACTGGACACTGGATCTATTCGCTTTGGACAATCTGATGACTTATTTGACAGAGCGATTGCATGACGGAACCCTCGACGAAATTGTTCCTAAAAGCCCGCCAGACTTGGGTATAACTGCGTTCAGGCATTATAAAGAAATATTCAATATACTATTCAAATACATAAAGGGATTCGATAAGAATTACGGCGGTTATGTGGCGCGTATCGCTGTGAAGTGGATGGAAGGAAAACCTTACCCATTTATTCTTAGATATGAAATTAGATCTGAAAAGCTGCGAGTGACGAAGAAACGCAACCTAGAAGAATTGAACCTCCACAACATCCCAGGTTACAAGGTAAAACCGGTTGCCGATGTGAATCCGAGTAAAGTTATCAAGGGCGCTTTTGATACGATCGAAGATGTGGTTAGGTTTCAGTTAGTTCAAATGGGAAAAGCCTATAATGATATATTGATACATATTTTCAATGATAATGGTCTCAGTTATAAGGTGCCGGAAATTTTCGACTTTGCTTTAGCTCTAGAGCTTGGTGTCAGCACCAATACGGGGCGTGCGTTTTTGGAGTTAGGCCTGTCCCGGATCGCTGCCGCTGAGCTTCAGAGACTGTTTGCGAATAGCGATCTAGATGTTAAGGCGGCACGGGATGAAATTCTGAATTTTGACTCTTCCCTATATGTCTTGAGTAAAGTTATTCTCGCTGAGATCGAAAAAGTTAGGGCCGCCATTATGACCGCGGGCGGCCTTGTTACCAGCAGTTAAGCCTTGGTTAAACGCTGGAGGTGCCTGCACAAACGTATTTCGCTGCCAGAGAGGCCTCAGGTCATTGACTATTTTCGAGAAGATCTTAGTTGCCGGGTCTATCGATGGTTTCTTGTTTACTAGTATGAGTGTCAGCGCTCGTTAAGTCGCCCTGCGAACTCCAGCATAAAGGACGGTGGGGCGCGCGTATCTACAAACGAGCCATAGTCCTTAATGTCAGGATTCCCATGTGCCAAGCACTTATCCAAAACTTTCGTAACTGATTATCCTACTGTCTTCATGGGGTGGGGTTGCGCCTGGCTCCCCTAGCGGCGATTAGACATCGACTCGATAATGCGGCACTGCTCGATCACGCCACCCTCGCAGCAAGCAATCAAACGCTCCAACTCCGCCTCCAAGCCTTGCAGGTCTCGGATGCGTACTCGAACCTGCTCTAATTGACCTTCGACCTTTGCATCTACCCCGGCGCAGGAGGCGTCGCGTTTATCAGCAAAACCCAGCAGCTCGCGAACATCGTCAAGACTGAAGCCAAGTGCGCGGCTACGGCGGATGAACAATAGACGGTCGCGCTCCTCGTTCGTGTAAAAGCGATAGCCAGATGCTGAGCGCCCTGCGGAGGGCAGGAGACCGACCTGCTCGTAATAGCGGATGGTTACCGCTTTGGTATCGGTCGCCTTCGCCAAGGCACCGACGGTGTATGTGGTCGAATTCATTTCGCTTGACCTTATAGTTGCTAGAACCTTCATTCTACGCGCCTTAGGCGATAAGCAAACCTGCGCACGCTCAACAGAATAAGCGGACTGAATCCTATGGTAGCCCCCATGAAACAGCATCAACCCGGAGCTTGGGCACTCCTGCTTTGTGCCTGGTTGCTTGCACTGGTATCAACAATCGCCGTGCTATTCGTTGGTGAAGTCATGGGACAACTGCCCTGTGTGCTCTGCTGGTTTCAACGAGCCTTCATGTTTCCACTCGTCCTTGTGTTGGGGGTCGCCTGCTGTTTATCGGACACCGGTGTTTGGCGCTATGCACTGCCATTAGCTGCCATGGGTTGGCTCATTGCTCTGTATCACAACCTTCTTTATTTCGGACTCATCCCTGAAAGCATCAAACCTTGTGGGGCTGGCCCATCCTGCTCCGGTGCCGACATGACCATCCTCAGTGGTATGCCGCTGCCACTGTTATCGCTGGGCGTGTTCAGCCTGCTGATCATTCTTCTGGTTCTTATTCGTCGGAGATTTACCGTATGAGCAGACGCGCTGTCGTCCTCTCCATCAGCCTGCTGGCCATCGTCGGCTTTGCCGTCGCCGCATTTTTTTACAATCGCGCTGCCACAGTGCCCCAGGCTACAGCGCCTGTAACGCAAACCAGCGCGCTGGAACGGTTTAACGCCCCAAGCTTTGGCCCTGCAGGCGCCCCGGTGACAATCGTAGAGTTCTTCGATCCATCGTGCGAAAGCTGCCGTGCTTTTTACCCCATCGTCAAGAAGATGATGTCCCAGCACCCAGGCGATGTTCGCTTGGTGCTGCGCTATGTGAAGCTTCACGTAGGGTCTGAAGAAGCCATCCGGTTACTTGAGGCCGCACGTAAGCAGGGTGTTTTTGTGCCGGTACTAGAAGCCGTCCTGGCTGCTCAACCGCAGTGGCATGATGATGCCAAAGCATCAGCAGCGTGGGACGCAGCGGCCCAAGCGGGCTTGGATGTGACTAAGGCTCGTCAGGACATGATGTCGCCAGAGATCACCGCCACGATAGAAAGAGATGCCACCGATGCGAAGACTGTAGGCGTGAAGGGAACACCAACATTTTTCGTTAACGGTAAACCCCTGACCAACTTCGGTGCCCAGCAGCTCTATGATCTGATTTGGAGCGAAATCAACCTAGCTCGTTAATCACGACGCGGGGGGAATGAAAAAGCTAACCGAGCGCGACATCCGCTTGACCTTATAGTGGCTATAGGGTGTTCACTCTTCACCATGAATTGCGGAGAGTGACCTTATGAAAAGCTGTTGCGGTGATAAACAAACACCGAAAAGTGACGCCGGCGTTGAGGTATTCGACCCGGCCGCACCGGCCAGCTGCTGCGCACCTGCCGCGACGACGTGTGATACAGATACAGTTCTATCCAACAGCAGTTGCTGCTCGGCAAAAACCCTCGACGTCAGGTCAACGCCTTCTAACGTAGAGGGCACGGGTTGCTGCTCCCCCAATCCCGACACCGGTAAGTCGAGCTGCGCTGTCGTAGCACCGCCATCTGCCTTGTACAGCCTTGCCGAACCGAGCAAGCGTGCCGCTACGGATGATTACGAGCCTTTTATCGACGCTTGCTGCCCATCATCTGCTGCGGATAGTTCTAAAGCAGACGTCGAAAAAGTCCCACCCACTGATGCCGGCGAAACGAGTCGTTTCAGCAGCTTCAGAATTGGGCAGATGTGCTGTCCTTCCGAGCAGAACATGATCGAGGGGAAACTTGCGAAGATAGGCGGCATTCAAAAGCTCGAATTCAACATGATGAGCCGCACGATGGCTGTCTGGCACGAGCTACCAGACACCTTGGGTATCGAGGCAGCAGTTCGATCGCTGGGCATGCATGCCGAGCCTTCACCGGCTAATGGCAATGTAACCAGCGCAGATACGCTAGAAGTCATTCCCCAAACGGAGTCACACAAAAGCACATGGTGGCCATTAGCGCTGTCCGGTGTTGCTGCCGTCGGTGCGGAAGTCCTGCACTTCACTAACTCCGCGCCTGAATGGGTGGTAGCTGTTATAGCCTTGTTCGCCATCGCGCTCTGCGGGCCTACGACCTACAAGAAGGGTTTGATCTCGATCAAACACCTCAACCTGAACATCAATGCGCTGATGAGCATCGCGGTTACCGGTGCAGTGTTGATCGGACAGTGGCCTGAAGCTGCGATGGTCATGTTTCTCTTCACCGTTGCAGAAATGGCTGAAGCTAAATCGCTGGATCGTGCACGCAATGCAATAAAAGGGCTGATGGACTTGACCCCGGAGCGAGCGACCGTGCGTCAGTCCGACGGTAGTTGGCTGGAAGTTGACGTGAAAACCGTTGAGATTGGGGCCTTGGTTCGTGTGCGCCCCGGTGAACGCATTGGCCTGGACGGGAATGTCTTTTCCGGTAGCTCGACCGTTAACCAAGCGCCAATCACGGGCGAGAGCCTGTCCGTCGAGAAAGATGTCGATGATCCAGTCTATGCCGGCTCCATTAATGAATCAGGCTCTTTCGAGTATCGAGTGACGGCTGAAGCCAGCAATACGACGCTTGCTCGAATCATTCACGCGGTTGAAGAAGCCCAAAGCTCGCGGGCTCCAACCCAGCGGTTCGTTGATAAGTTCGCCAGGATTTATACGCCAGGTGTGTTCTTCTTCGCCGTCGCAATTGCGATATTCCCACCACTGTTTATGGGTGGATTGTGGACTGATTGGATCTATCGCGCCTTGGTGCTACTGGTGGTTGCTTGCCCTTGCGCCCTGGTTATTTCCACGCCGGTGTCCATCGTCAGCGGGCTAGCGGCAGCGGCCCGCAAAGGTATTTTGGTCAAGGGGGGCGTCTATCTGGAAATAGGCGCAAAGCTGAGTTTTGTCGCGCTCGATAAAACCGGCACCATCACCCATGGGAAACCGGTTCAGACAGATTACATGCCGGTAGCCGAAGCCTCAGTGGTACATCCTCAGATTGTTGCTGCCAGCCTCGGTGCTCGCTCGGATCACCCGGTATCACAGGCGATTGCCAAGTTCGAAGGCTTGGACGCATCAACGTTCCTGCAGGTGCAGAGTTTTGAGGCCCTTCCCGGTCGCGGGGTAAAGGGGATGATTGAAGGCCAGCTCTTTTACTTGGGCAATCACCGACTGATCCAGGATCTGGGGCTTGGCACGCCGCAGTTGGACGCATCTATGACTAACCTAGAGCGCCAGGGCAAAACAGTAGTGGCCTTGACCAGCACCAGTCAGGTTTTTGCTTTGTTTGCCGTGGCCGATACGGTGAAGGACTCAAGCCAGACTGCGATCAAGGAGCTGCATGCACTGGGCATCAAAACCATGATGCTGACAGGCGACAACTCACACACAGCTGATGCGATTGGCCAACAAGTTGGAATCGATGAGGCGAGGGGAAACCTGTTGCCCGCTGACAAGCTCCTTGCGATTGGTGAGCTGCAGAGCCGTAAACACGTGGTCGGCATGGTGGGGGATGGAATAAACGATGCGCCTGCGCTGGCCAAATCTCAGATCGGATTCGCCATGGCCGCAGCCGGCACGGGAACCGCTATTGAAACGGCTGACGTTGCGTTAATGGACGATGACCTGCGCAAGATTCCTGCCTTTGTTCGCCTGTCACGTCAGACAGCTGCGATTCTCAAGCAAAACATTTTCTTCGCCTTGGGTATCAAAGCCGTTTTCCTTGTGTTCACCCTGATGGGGCTGGCCACCATGTGGATGGCTGTGTTCGCAGACGTCGGAGTAAGCTTGCTCGTGGTGCTCAACGGACTTCGATTGCTGAAGAAGTAGATCGGGAGGTGAGGTAGGAGGGATACTTTGCGTATCGCGATAACCGGAGCATTTCACAAGGCCAGACCATGGATTATCCGCCGTTCTATTGTTGGTTGGAGCAGATACTCATATCTTCCTGAGTCATGCACGGTGACGTTGGCAAACGCTTAAGTATGAGTAAATTGTTTGCTACTTCAAATGAACGGGGCATTTTTGACTTCTGTTTATGTCTTATCAGAATCAGAATTACCCTAAAGCTGTAAACGGTGTGAACAGGCTCTGGCCGATCTATTGAGGGAATCTTGAGCTCACCCTCATTGGTCACGAGCATAATTTTGCCACGTGCTTCGACGTTTTGAGGTGCAAGCCGATCCAGAGGTTGAAGCGTTGAAGGTCTTCGTGATCCGCCCATATCCTCTGTGCCAAATTGCTATGGAAATCGGTCGCTGTTCCCGGCAGCTGAGCAGTTGATGCACGGGTAAACGACATAAAACATCGCAGGTTCTTAATGCTGTTAGACCGCTAAAACAATGACTCCGAGAGTGTGGAGAAATTTGATTAGCACATTGATCCATTCTAGTGGTGATTCAGCACGCGGTTCAGACAGGGCCGCATTTCAGTAAGAAGAGATTGATCAGATGTGCTTGGGCAAGCCGTCCGCACCGGGAAGGGCAGGTCGAGCGCCTACCTCATGTACATTTTTTTGGTTCGCTTCATGTCGATTAAGAAACTGTCGGCATACAGTCCATTGGTTTCAAGAACGACCTGATTTTTTTTTGTGCTACGAATATCGTACCGCTGTGATTGGGCCAGTAACAGCCCCTGCTCTAGCTCGGTTTTATCGCTATTCGGAGCGTAAGTGGTCATGCCAAGTGGACGCGAATTACTCGCACGCGACGTGACTACTAATCTCGTCTTCACATTAAGCAGCTTGGTGACCAGTTCTACGTCTGTGGCTTGCCATTCGCCATTGCCGTTGAAATCGTAGGTGACGGCTAGCGGCAAGCGAGGCGCAGCGATAAAAAAGGTAACATTCAACATCCCAGTAGTCCGGTACGTTTTGTTAGCAAAGAACTCTGTGGTGCCCTCAAAACTCACGATTCCCCCGCGATCAGGGTATTGGTATTGCGCGTACCACATGCCCAGCAAATTGGGGTTTAAACCGTCCGAGGACTTAGGCATTGAAATGTAGGGCAGCCATGGCCCCACGATGGTCGAGACCAACTCTAAGCCTTTTGTTCCCAGAAAAAGACCAGGAATCAGAATCGCCCCTATAGCGGCACGTTTTGTAGTCCATTTCATAATACGTATCCCAGCTGCAACACTTCCGCGTGGTTCTATCTGTTCGGGGAGGGTTATTGGTCTGTCTTCCTATGCCACATGTCATGAACAGTCTGTTTCGATAGACCTAGCTTTTCGGCGGTAAGCTTCTGCGTCAAACCTTCCGCCTTGCACTGAAGCACCTTTCTCAATTTTTCCAAATCGACGCGTTTACCTGGGTTTCGCGCAACCAACGAATCGTTGTGGAGTTGTGACTTCAGCTCATCCAGTAGCCCGGATCGCTCATAGCTGGCGAGCTCCGTTGTCATCCTGCTCAGAATGGCCTCCAAGGGTTCTTCATCGCGGGTAGATAGCGTAAGGGCAAGCAGCGTCATCGGACTCAAATCTAGCGCATTGCTTAAAAGGTAAAGCTTGTCGAGAGAGACGCTGGATTCGCCTCTTTCGAGCGTTGCCAGGTAAGTCCTGCTGCTGGCCTGCGCCAACCCTTCCTGCGAGAGCCCTTTACGGCCACGAAGTACTCGAAGTACAGCTGCAAACGCGAGCTTAAGAGACATGGGCGATCGCTCAAAGGCGAGGATGAAGCCACGTTGCCTAGTCCGGTTCTACCGTATATAGTTGTCATATCCGGACTGATGGTTTTGGCTCGTTTATCAGGACGCCATGGTCGTCGGAGGTAGCGGTGACAATGCGTCCCGGCAGCTGATAATGAAAATGGATCATTGCTACACGGTTCCATTATCAATTTAGACCTAAATCGAATTTGAGATTTCAGTATCGCCAGGCCCGTAAAGGCTTGCATCGCCACTGAATATAAGAGGAAGCATCCAGCCGATGCGTACTGAGTTCATTGATGAAAATTCAGATTTATTCAGACCTGCATAACGAATTTCGAGAGTTCAACCCACCCAAACCCGATGCAGAGCTCGTAATCCTGGCGGGGGACATCCACACCAAGTGCAGAGGAGTCGCGTGGGCAAACGAAACGTTTTCTGTGCCTGTGATTTACGTCTGCGGAAACCACGAATTCTACGGCGGGCACATCGACCGCACCCTGCAAAAAATGAAAGAAGCCGCTGCACCAAACGTTCACATCCTAGAAAACCAGGAATTTATTTGGCACCAAACACGGTTCCTCGGCACCACTGCCTGGACTGATTTTTCATCGACCGGCGACGTCGTCGCGGCCAGCAATATGGCGTGGCAGTGGATGAACGACTTTAGAGTGATCAGAGCCGACGCTTCGTACCGCCGATTACGCCCGGATGACCTCGTAACACGAAACCATGTCGCGCGCGCATGGCTATCAGAGGAGTTGGCAAAACCCTTTGATGGGAAAACAGTGGTGATAACTCATCACTCTCCCACGCCATCCGTTGCGGGCGATAAAAACGAGGAGCATCTGGCTGCTGCGTATACCAACCACTGGCCCGAGTTGATCGAGCTGGCTGATTTGTGGGTTTATGGCCATACGCATTGGGCAGTTGATGTTCAGCTAGCGGGGTGCAGAGTGATTTCAAATCCCAGAGGTTACCCAGGGGAAGAAACTGGTTTTCGTGCAGGCTTTGGAGTCGAGATCTGATGACATTTTGCATCGTTGATGAGAACTCGCCTGGATACGCGCGTTACTTGATCAAAACATTCGGAGCCACTTTAGCGGATTGCCGATTTTCACGTCTGCCCACTGTGATTTTGAAGGCGCGACAAGCGATACAGGATTACGACATCGTTGGTTTCTTGGCCTGCGCTCTAGAACGTCCGCCTCGAATGACGGGGTTGATGTTTTGCGACCATAGAAACTCGTTTCCTGAGGGGTTGCCCGTTCGCACCCCACCGATTGAAAGAAGGTTTTACCGCGACGGCTACTTGGTCGTCCAAGTGGAGGGGGGCGGGCTTTATGTTGTCGCTCATTGGTGGTTCCAAAACGGCGCGCTTGGCCCGTTTTATTCGGTTCAGTAACGATGAAAGGAAGTGAAGATCTTCGCAGTCGTAGGCTCGCCCAGAAGGGTGACCGGGTCATTCCAAGCGCGGTAGCAGAGGCGATGAAAGTCGAGTTCGGTGTACCGGTCACAGCTTATCTGTGCTGCACAGCCTTCGTAGGATATTGCGCGATTGGCCTCGTTTTCGGTGATCGATTCGGCCGTTTTTATGATGGCGACGGCATACGTACGTCAAACGTGTTGAGCATGACAATGACTGGGGGCTACGCAGTGCTGGAAACACTAAACAGTTGGTACGTCGTCTGTACTTGGGCAAATGACGATGCGTGGCCGAGATTTCCAGGCCCGCTGCATTGAATCACCTGAATGCTATTGCTGGGCGCATGAGCGTGAAGCCAAAGCTTTTCGTCTCGCTGGCCCGTGCAGAAAAACTGAACATGTATCGCGACTGCCAAGAGGGCGATGGAATGATCTGGTTCTGGAAGTCAAAAGCTAAGAGTGAAGAAGATCTAGCGATATCTCTAGCAATAAGATCGCTAAAGACTTTACGCGTTCATGATGGATGCGTGTCGATTTCTCCGTCTGAAGTCCTCGATCAGCCAGGCTATTTGGAATCCCGTGTAGCTGCCGGAGCTTTGCTTCACTCGTTGCGACGAGAGAAGGTATCTGTCGCGGACAGCTGGGAGAACGTCGACCGGATTGGCCTGGTTGCTTTTTCAACGGCAATCGCGGACAGCCTAATGCGGTCGCGAGCTGCCGGAATACCATTCGACGAAGCGATTTTGAAGCTGCGTAATCTATCGGTGACCGCTTCATGACTGACAGCATCGCTGAGCTCGCGCGCCTTCTCCTTGGGAGAGGTGAATTTCTCAACGGCTATACCGGAGAGATTGAAGACGCTATTTCACACGCAGTTGAGACTGCACCAGATAAGCCTTTTTGCCTTGTCCGAAACTGGCGAATCATAGAAGTACTCGTTAGCGTCGAATATGCGGAGGCTTTGGCAAAAGACGGCCTCTCGCCGCATGTCGTTTATGCGGAAACCGTGGTGATGCATAGCACTGGGAAACGCGCCGTCGGTCAGTGGGTTCGAAGCACCTTCCAGCGTTCCTTCACCAGAGGGTTTCTTTTCGAAACTCAAAACACGGTTTATGCCCTGTTGGGTGAGGGGACGAAGGTTCAAGGCAGCGCACGAGCCGTTTTGGCAATCACTGGTCAGCTCTAGAGCGACCAGAAACCGCCTCCGAACCCTGTCAACCCGTTGTACCTGCCTCTAATTGGACTGGTTTTAATGTCGGAAAGCTTGGATAAGAATTTGGATGATGATCTGCTTGCTGAGCTACTTTTCGGCCCGGCTCACATGCTTCGTGGCACAGAACTTAATGAAGCCGAACTGATTCGGATCGCGTTGGACAGCTTTGACCGTAGACCTCTGCTCGTCGTGCGCACGTGGATGCTTCTCGACGTGATACTTCCCAGCTCCGAGCTGCAAGCCATTGAAGACCGGGGGTTGAAGCCAACTGTTCTTTACGCGAATCACGTACTGTTCACAACACAGCCACAGGAGGCTTCAAGCTACGGGGTGATTTCCGCGTACCAAACTGGCCTCGACGGATGCATCTTTGAAAGCAAAGACGCTCTGTACATCCTTGCCGGCCGTGGAGCTCGGAGACACGTGAGCTTGCCTGCGTTGACCGCGCTCCAACAAGCTATGGGGGCTAAGCGTCGTGACTGAAGATCTTTTACCTATCCTGCGAGATCGCTATCCCAAGCTTTTTTCTAGTGAGCATTTGCGTGAGATCGCTTGTTTCCCAGGTTGGCTGAATCTGCTTGATGACCTTTGTCTGCGACTGCAAACATACTTGGATACCAATCCCGGCATACCTCAAGTAGTCGTGCGCCAAGTCAAAGAAAAATTTGGTGGCTTACGGTTTTACATTAGTGGCGGCGATGAGTTTTGTCAGCGGATTGTGGATGCGGCAGCGGAGGCGTCGTTGACCCTTTGCGAGATCTGCGGGCGTCTAGGAGTGCTGGTCGGGGAGAGGTGGGTCTGTGTCCGTTGTCCTCAGCACCTTGAATGGACGCCGGAAGCCACAAGCTAGGGATAGCACGATGAAAATCCTAGGAGTAGAGACAGCTGAGGTTGTTGTCGATGTTATTTGCGACGCGTGCTGCCGCAGCACCCAAACCGAGGGCGGCGGTTTACAGTATGGCGAACTTCGAGCCGCCTGGGGGCATGGGTCAACGCGTGATGGCGAACGGTATGAAGTCCATTTGTGCGAACGGTGCTTCTTTTATGCCTTGGCAACGATGCGGCGCCAAAGGCAGTTTGAAACGATGTTTGACGAGAATGACGATAATCGATGCCCTGAAAATTTCGGCTTGGTAACCATGGGGTGAGCACTGCTGGACTTGTTTGTCCCGACTAGTGACGTACCTCCCGCATCTCAGTCCGTAAAAGCTGGGATGGATTAATTAACGCAGAATCGTACCGAGGACGCTGCTAATGAAAGTGTACGTCTTGTCTGACCTCCATATCGAATTTGCCGATTTCCAACCACCGGAGCTGGACTCCGATGTCGACCTGGTGGTGCTTGCGGGGGACATCCACAAGCTGGATAAAGGCGTAAAATGGGCGAATGAAACATTCAGCCAGGATGTCCTGTACGTCTTGGGGAACCACGAGTTTTATACGGGGCACTTTGATCGTACGCTCCAGAAAGCTCTTGATGCGGCCGCGAGCCACGTTCATGTTCTCGAAAATGACGCCTTCATTGCCGGTGATATTCGATTTCTAGGCACGACTGCTTGGACAGCTTTCAGCGCGTCCGGCAACGTGAGCGCTGCAATGTCAATCGCACGAGCCTCGATGAACGATTTCAGACTGATACGTGCTGGCAGCGACTTCCGGCGACTTCGTCCAGACGATGTCGCCACTAGAAACCGACAAGCAAAGAAATGGCTGGAAGACGAACTAGCGAAGCCCTTCGGTGGCAAAACGGTCGTGATCACGCACCATGCGCCGCTCATCGAAATTGGTGGGAGCGAGCATGCCGACCACCTGACTGCGTCTTACTACAACGCATGGCACGGCCTTGTCGATAAGGTTGATGGTTGGATATTCGGTCATACCCACAGCTCGCACGACGTCATGTTCGGCGGGTGCAGGCTCGTCAGTAATCAGCGAGGTTATCCAGGGGAAGAGTGCGGTTTTGATCCGCATAAGGTCGTTGAGTTTTGATGTGTATGGAGTCATTTAGGCTTGCGCTCCAACAAACGATGAAGCCTGCCGGACTTGTGTTTGCACCCAAAGCTCTTAAGCACTGACCGAGGAAAGAACGATTCGAAATTAACAGGCCCGTGATCGTGCTCCTGATTCAGGCTCATCAGAGGCTCTAAGGGAATAGGGCTAACCCGTCCATCAAGAGTTTGCCATTCAGCACCACAATCAGCCCTGACACCGCCCATGCGCTCAAAGTCAGGCATCGCCCGGTGACGAACACCCCCATGAGTTTTTTATCGGAAACGAAGCGCACGAGCGGTATCACTGCAAAGGGCAGCTGCATCGAAAGGATTATCTGGCTGAACACCAATAACTGCGCGGTACCGGCCTCGCCATACAACGCTGTCACTACCACCACCGGGATCACTGCTAATCCTCGCGTCAGAAGGCGTCTCGCCCAATTCGGTATACGCAGGTGCAGGAAGCCCTCCATAACAATTTGACCGGCCAATGTCGCCGTCACGGTTGAGTTGACGCCAGAGGCCAGCAATGCAACAGCAAACAGCGTTGAGGCGATTCCAATCCCCAGCATGGGCGTAAGCAATTCATAAGCCTGTTCAATCTCGACCACATCTGTACGACCAGCCGCGTGAAACACTGCAGCAGCCGTTATCAGGATCGCCGCGTTAACAAACAGAGCAAGCATTAGCGCCACCGTGCTATCCGTGACCGCCCAGCGCAGCCCCATACGCCGCCCTTCGTCGCTGCGTTTGTAATCCCGTGTCTGCACGATCGATGAGTGCAGGTACAGATTATGCGGCATCACCGTCGCACCAATAATGCCAATGGCGATGTAAAGCGCAGCCGGGTTAGTAACGACCTCAGCCTTTGGTATGAAACCTGCCAGCACATCCGCCCACACCGGCTGGGCCATGACCATCTGTGCAGCGAAGCAGGCAAAAATGATCGTCAGCAAGGCGATGACAAACGCCTCCAGCGAACGAAACCCGCGATGCATCAACAACAGGATAAGGAAAACATCCAGAGCTGAAAGCACAGCCCCCCATAGCAATGGCAAACCAAACAGAAGTTTCAGCGCAATCGCCGTGCCGATCACTTCAGCCAAGTCGCAGGCCACGATTGCCGCTTCGCAAGCGAGCCAGAGCATGATGCGCACCGGTGGCGAATAATGTTGGCGGCAGGCTTGGGCTAAGTCTAAGCCACTGGCAATCCCCAGGCGCGCTGCCAACGCTTGCAAGAGAATGGCCATTAGGTTGGATAAGAGGATGACTGAAAGCAACGTGTAGCCAAATTGCGAGCCACCCGCTAGATCAGTAGCCCAGTTGCCAGGATCCATATAGCCGACCGCGACCATATAGCCGGGGCCGGTAAACGCCACTAGCCGACGGAACCAGCTACCGTGTTTAGGTATGACCACGCTAGCGTTCAATTCACCTAGGCTTAGTCGCTCGTCCCCTCCAACCCGACTGAGCAATGCGGGGTCACCGTCGCTGGCCCTGAAATTCAAAGGCTTTTCATTCTTGGCCAATACGATCTTCCTCGTGCTCGTGCTCGTGCGATACATCACAGCAGTCGACTGATTAAGTCGACGATAGTGCCCTGCACATGACAGTCGACAGCCACGGAAGCTGGGTTCTAGCGTCGAAAAATGATAATAAGAATCATCTCCTCGCGAAAGTAAAGACCCAATTAGCACTTACCTACTTTCGATCCGATAGCCAGACGTCGAGCCCTGATCGCGTCATCACTAGCACCTTGAAGTGGGTGCGCAGTGCATCCGCTGGGCCGTCAGAAATGGCGGCCTTTTATGCCTAAACACTTTTATACCCGTGAAACCTCTTACGCTTTGCAGCGTACTGCAAATTCCCTCCATCCAAGCAAGCAACTTCCCACTGTCGCCCTGACATCGATGAAAGACTGAGCACCTGATTCTTGAGCCACCACTGGCTCCAGTTTAGGATGGCTCCACATCCTCCTAGGGGGGATATAAAATTCATAAAGAGCGAGAAACTCGTCGCTTGCTTTCTTCGAGAATAGCTCGACACCCCTATGGCTCGCGCCTCTTCATATGAGGTTTCTCATGCTGAAAATCCTAGCCAACCGAACCTACCGTCACCTCTTCCTGGCACAAGTGATTGCGCTCGTTGGGACTGGTCTTGCGACTGTTGCATTAGGCCTATTGGCGTTCGACCTCGCAGGTGCCCAAGCGGGTGCTGTCCTCGGTACGGCGTTGGCGATCAAAATGACGGCCTACATCGGCGTTGCGCCGATTGCAGCGGCTTTTGCTGAACGCCTACCTCGTCGGGCAATGCTGGTCTCGCTGGATTTGGTGCGAGCCCTGGTTGCGCTGGCTCTGCCGTTTGTGACTGAGATCTTGCAAATCTATGTGCTGATTTTCGTACTACAGTCGGCCTCGGCAGCATTCACGCCGACGTTCCAGGCAACCATTCCAGACATCCTGCCGGACGAGGACGACTACACCCGCGCCTTGTCGCTATCGCGTCTGGCCTACGATCTAGAAAGTGTTGCCAGCCCGATGCTCGCCGCCGCTTTGCTGACCGTGATCAGCTTTCATGACCTTTTCGCCGGCACCGTCATCGGTTTTCTCTCCTCGGCGGTCTTGGTCGCCACAGTGCTGCTGCCAAAGGCGAAGCAGATACCTCGACGCAGCATCTATGAACGAACCACACGCGGCATGCGTATTTTTTTGGCCACACCTCGCTTGCGGGGGCTGTTAGCTCTTAATCTGACGATAGCCGCCGCCAGTGCCATGGTCATCGTCAATACGGTGGTGCTAGTGCAGTCTCGCTTCGCACTGCCTCAAAGTTCTACAGCACTGGCGCTGGCAGCGTTTGGCGGCGGCTCAATGGTCGCAGCATTGGTATTGCCCCGGTTCTTGAAAACATTAAAGACCGAACGGCCATGTTGTTTGGCGGGGGAATATTGGTCGCAGGCTTGGCGGTTGGCACTAACCTGACCACCTACAATTTCCTGCTGCCGCTGTGGGTGGTGCTTGGGGTGGGTTATTCATTGGTTCAGACTCCGAGCGGTCGACTACTGCGTCGCTCGGCACACGCCGAAGATCGCCCGGCGTTGTTTGCCGCCCAATTTGCGCTATCTCATGTTTGCTGGTTGGTTACTTATCCACTGGCAGGATGGCTGGGTGCCAACATCAGCCTGACTGCTTCGTTTGTGGGGCTCGCCGTCGTTGCGGGCAGTGCACTGGTGGTCAGTTTCGTGATCTGGCGTCCAGTTCATGACCAGGAGTCGATCAAGCACACCCACGAGGATCTACCTGGAGATCACACGCACATCGATGACCAAAAGGGTACTGATCATGAGCATTCGTTCGTGATCGATGATCAGCATCGCCGGTGGCCCATCAAGTGATTGTAGGTGTTAGGATTTGCCACGGCTGATGGTCATTAGGCTGGTTTGGAACGTGCCACCTTGGCCACAACGGCGAGACACAATAGCGGAGAACAGAAACGCCCACGATGAGCAGATGGCCCATCTCCTGCCACACTAAACGTAAGTGATCGATGACGATGGTCAGCATCGCCAACCACTTGATCAGATCCAAGCTACTGCATTGGCTTTTGAGTTAAGAGTGCTCAGCTGTTTCAACAGTCATAATGCCCACCCTAGCGCGACTGCGGTCAGCACGAGATAACGCACACCCTTGGCCAAGGTTACGATCAGGATGAAACTCCAGAGTGGTTCGCGCATGACTCCGGCTACGACCGTCAGCGGATCGCCAATTATGGGCACCCAACTCAGCAGTAATGACCAGCGCCCATAGCGCAGATAGGACTGCTGGGCTTTTTCGAGCTTGCCTTCGCTGACCGGGAACCACCGCCTGTGCCGGAATTTTTCAACATAACGCCCGAGCAGCCAGTTCAGTGCAGAGCCAAGAACGTTGCCAAGAGTGGCGACTGCCAAGAGAAATGAAACGACGTATTGATTGGAAAGCAACATTCCAACCAGTACCGCTTCAGACTGCATTGGAAGCAGCGTGGCAGCACCGAATGCCGCCAGGAACAGACCAAGGTAGCTCGTGAGTTCAAACACTGAACAGCCGCCTCATGAAAGATCTAGAGGTATTTAGTTATTTGTTTGAAAGCTTCCAGTGGTGCGCGCTCTCCATTGTTCAGCGCCGAGACGGTGTCTTCCAGGCAGTGATCGATGTGATCCTGGATAAGCGTACGCTTGGCTTGGCACACCGCTTTTTCGACAGCATGCAGCTGCTGAGCAATGTCCACACACTGACGCCCTTCTTCGATCATGGTGATGATGCCGCGTAAATGGCCATCCGCCCGTTTGAGGCGCTTAATGATCGCATCGTGACTTTGGTGGGTGTGGGGATGGTTATGTCCATACTCTTGCTCACTCATGGCTTTAGCCTCAGGCCTCAATGAATAACGCTGGCATCCTATCCCTCCTAGGGGGGATGTGGTCAAACGAATCCTGGCCACAGCAAGCGAGATATAAACTCCGGGCACTGCGCTCAGCACATCCCTGACAACAGCGACATTCGCACTGGTTCTCATCATGTTTGTGGCCGGGCCGCGTGGTCATTGAGCTGGGAAATCAGCAAGAATGACCTCGTTTCCAGATTTCGTCACACCCATGACTTGATAGGCGCTGCGACGCCCACCTGACTCCATGCCAGGTGAGCCCATAGGCATGCCAGGTGCTGCGGCACCGATTAGATCCGAGCGTTC
>LNAP01001146.1_pt1 | contig 28653 bp, 24 predicted proteins | sample 602601 | NCBI WGS metagenome assembly LNAP01 (sample SAMN02440304, study PRJNA202911) | soil metagenome | biome: Subtropical and temperate rainforests or woodlands; isolation source: soil samples (1 kg each in a 20% v/v slurry with milli Q water) were... ... | reverse complement strand
ATCAGCTGATTGCGAGAGCTCGATGCTAACGGACTTTCCGAGCCGCGAGCGCTAATCGCAATTACGTCATCGTGTTCAAATATTGCAGGCCGAATGACATCCTGAGGGCGTCGCGAATTCGTCGCCAACCATGGCGCCTGTCGCAGTGTCCAGTCATCGCCGCGACGATGACGTCAGTCCCACGCATAGGTTGGTTATAGAAGGTAGAGCGGGCTTTTCCCGTCAGCCTGCCCCTCGGCAAGGCCGGTGTCGCGGAGCGACAGTAGCGGAAGTGGCATCGTTTCTCGGCGGAGATCCCAGCCGAAGAGCCTCGGTTACGACTCCATTGCGAGAGCCCGCCCTGCTCACCAAAGCGCTCGCGCGCGATACGCGCTTCATGATCGCAAGCACATGGGCCAAGCAACATCCTCATCAAGCGCGCCCGTCTGAGACCTGTCGACCCGATCCAGTCAGGTCGCGGAGGATCTCATCGGTGAGCGACACGAGAAGACCTGCCCGGCAAAGGTTGTTTGACTCTACCGATCTCAAACTCACGAAGATCGTGCCCATTCTGAAGCGCAGCTGTAAGCCACCGAGGTTGCTTTCCTCTGCCCGACCATGTTTCCGCAGAAGACAGCGGATTGAGATATTTGGGCAGAACCTTCGGATAGGGGCGGCGCGGAGCTCGATTGTTACGCGCGGGCAAACTTCCTGCCATTTCGCTGTCGTTCAACCGGGCCAAGCGCCGCTCCAACTGCTGTTTTTCCACAATCATTCTGGCGGAGAGCAGCTGTGCGATCTGCTCGTGCAGGGCCCAAAGCTCTTCCAGCGGCATCTGCTCCAGATCCATTTCATGCATGACGTTCCCTAATCTACAATGATGAGTGATATGAATTTTACAGTAGGTGCGCGTTCGAGATCAGATTTCAACTCTGTCCGCGAGGCGACACAATCATTAGATGATTAATTTCCAAATGTGACGAATTTGGAACTTTATTTAATTTCACCAAAAGAAATTTGTAGACTAAAATTTCTAAGGATCGGTATTTCCGTAGTTATTTTAGCCTGTTCGACCGCCCCCGGAGCGGTTCGATCGAGAATGCGTTTGCCCTGCGTGAAATATTTGCCTTAATGGCCCCTCTGAGAAGAGAATAGATTTCGGCGCCTAAACCAGCCTCGTTTATGTCTTCACCGAACGAAGTTGAATTTATCTCCTGCGCGATTTTATTTTGAGTGGAGGTAGCAGCATGAGTGCAGGCTTTCCTGGCGGAGGAGTACCGAACAAAGAAAAATTGACGCACTCGTTGCGCAGAATTAATGAAGCAAAAAGAAACGACTATCCGTGTTATCCGAGCAGAGCCCATCACACTCGCAATTGAGTTCGCAGATTGAATTGTGTCAGGTCTTGCTGGGCGAGATTCGAGCGGTGCGTTTATGTCTCATGAGAAATCGCGGCGCGAGCGGGGGTAACGTGTCAATCGGCATCGGATCGGGCCCCCGGATCGGCGCCCAAAAGGGACCCCTGTTGAGACGGCGGAGCAGGCCGCGAGCGAGCGCGCCATCCAACGCGCTGTAGCGAGCGAGCGGCTTGCGGGCTTCAGGCGCGGCTCTTGAAGCGCCAGCTGTCGTTGCCGGTCTCGACGATATCGCAGTGATGGGTCAGCCGGTCGAGCAACGCGGTGGTCATCTTGGCGTCGCCGAATACGCTCGGCCATTCACCGAACGCCAGATTGGTGGTGACGACGATCGAGGTGCGCTCATAGAGCCGGCTGACGAGGTGGAAAAGGAGCTGGCCGCCGGCCTGGGCAAACGGCAGGTAGCCGAGTTCGTCGAGCACGATGAAGTCCATTCGGGTGAGATGCTCCGCGAGCTGCCCCTGCCTGCCGTTGCGGGTCTCGGTCTCAAGCCGATTGACGAGGTCGACAACGTTGTAGAACCGGCCGCGGGCACCGGAGCGGATACAGCTTCGCGCAACGGCGATGGCCAGATGTGTCTTGCCTGTCCCGGTGCCGCCGATCAGCACGACATTGCGCTGCTGTTCAATGAAGCCGCCGCCAGCGAGGTCGTTGACAAGCGTCTCATTGATCGGCGTGCCGTCGAACTCGAAACCGTCGATATCCTTGGCGAGCGGCAATTTTGCGATGGTGAGCTGGTATTTGATCGAGCGCGCCTGCTTCTCGTTGATCTCGGCGCTCAGCAGATCGCCAACGATGCGCTGGGGCTCGTGTTGGCGCTTGATCGCCGTGGTCATGATCTCGTCGTAGGCGGCCTTCATGCCGTAAAGCTTGAGCGCGCCCATCAGGTCGAACAGTTGAGTGCGTTCCATCAGACGGTTCTCCGCAGGTTGTCGTAACGGGCACAATCGGCAATCGGCGCGTGGCGCAATGTCAGCGCGGCCGGCGTGAGGATGTTGGCTGGCGGCGCGGGATCGCGCTGGCGCGCCAGGATGTTGAGGATGACGTCGGCGGAATGAACGCCGTGATCTATAGCTTCAGTGCAGGCAGCCTCAACCGCCGGCAGCCCGTCGGTCAGCACCGCATTGAGGATGTCGACCATCTGCCGATTGCCGTCGGCGACGCTGGCGAGCTTGCGCCGCACCCGCTCCATCGCAGCCGGTAGTACCCAGTCCTTGAAGGGCGCGCCGTTGCGCAAGGCTCCTGGCTTGCGGGCGAGCACCGGTACGTAATGCCAGGGATCGTAGCTGGTCTCGCCGCGGCCGAAGCAACGAGCATGCTCGGCCACGATGCGGCCGTCCTGACGAATGACGATGCGGTCGGCATAGGCATGAACCTCGACCGGACGCCCGACCGCGTTCGCCACCACCGAATATTTGTTGTTGTCGAAGCGCACCAGGCACGTCTTCGACACCGATGCCGGCACCGCATGGAATCCGTCGAACCGTCCGGCATAGGGCACGAGCTTCGGTCGCTCCGCCTCGAACACCTCCCAGATCGTCTGCTCGGTCAGCTCAGGGTGGCGGTGCGCCTTGGTGTAGGCGATGCATTTGTCGGTGAGCCAGGCGTTCATCTCGTCATAGCTCTTGAACCGCAGTCGTGGCGTGAAGAACCGCTCACGCACCAGCCCGACCTGGTTCTCGACCTGGCCCTTCTCCCAGCCCGACGCCGGTGTACAGGCGACCGGCTCAACCAGGTAATGGCTGCACATCTGCATGAAACGGCGATTGTACAACCGGTCCTTGCCGACGAAGATCGTCTCCACCGCCGTCTTCATGTTGTCGTAGATGCCGCGCCGGCAAGTCCCCTTGAACAGCGCGAATGCCCGGTCGTGAGCGTCGAACACCATCTCCTGGGTCTCGCGCGGATAGGCCCGCACCAACAGCATCCGGCTGTGGCAGAGCCGGACATGGGCGACCTTCACGGTCACCGTTACGCCACCGAGCAGCACGACTTCGTGGCTCCAGTCGAACTGATAGGCTTCCCCCGGCCCAAAGCTCAGTGGCACGTAGGCCGCCGCCGTCGATGCCCCGTGCTCCTTGCTCCATCGATGGGCGTACCGACGCACTGCATCGTAGCCGCCGTCATAGCCTCGCCAGCGCAGCTCTTCGAAGATCCGGATCAGCGTCAATTGCTCGCGGGATGGCTTGCCCTGGTTCGCCGATAGCAGCCGGTCGAGTTCGTCCTTCCACGGACCGATCTTGGGAAGTGGCTGTGCCTCCCGCTCGTAGCGGAACTCAGTCGCATCTGACCGGACCACCTTGCGCACGACTTTGCGCGAAAGCATCAGTTCGCGACAGATAGCCTTGATCGGCTTGCCCTGGACAAAATATGCCCGACGGATCTTCGCAATCGTCTCCACGACCAGCATCCCAATCTCGGCCCCCATGATCCATGGAAGCCAGTGTGGACCCTCAGCACGGGGGTCCCGATTGGACGCCGATCATCCCGAAAACGGGGTCCTTATTCCACGCCGAAACACAGTAACGCGTTTTTGAGGCGCCATCGTCGCAGCAGATACTCCGACATCTGCGGCAAAGAATGAGTAAGAGCCGATCCAGGAAGAACTTGAGTCAGATGAGTCGGTTGTGATTCCATGTCTCGGAGCGATTCGTGACAGGAGCACACGATGTGGAAGCCTGAACACCGTCTGACGGCCGACCGGCGCAGCCTGCGCTATCCCAGTGATTTGAGTGATGCGGAGTGGGTGCTTGTTGCTCCGATGATCCCGCCGGCGCGACGAGGCGGACGCCGCCGTTCGGTCGATGTACGCGAGGTGTTGAACGCGATCTTCTATGTGCTGTCGACCGGCTGCCAATGGAACGCGATGCCGAAAGATCTGCCGCCCAAGAGCACGGCGCATTTCTATTTCTTGTTATGGGACTGGGACGGCACGTTGGATCGTATCCACGACGCACTCTATGTAGCGACACGCGAAGCGGCCGGACGCGAGGCGAGTCCCACGGTTGCAATCATCGACTCCCAAAGCAGCAAGGCAGCGCAAAAAGGGGCTCTGCACTCGACCCGCAGGGCTTTGATGCGGGCAAGAAGATCACGGGCCGCAGGCGCCACATCCTCGTCGACACACTCGGCCTCTTGCTCGGCGTGAGCGTCCATGCCGCAGATATTCAGGACCGCGACGGCGCGCATGACTTGCTACGCCAGGCGCGGCGGCGTTTTCCCTTCGTCGAGCGGATTTTCGCCGATGGCGGCTATCAGGGACCAAAAATGGCGAAGACTGTCGGCGCGACGGGATGTTGGAAGATCGAGATCGTCAAGCGTTCCGATCTCCATCGCTTCGTCGTCCTGCCCAAGCGCTGGATCGTCGAACGGACTTTCGCCTGGATTAGCCGCAATCGTCGCCTGATGCGCGATTTCGAGCGCTACACCAGGACCGTCGCAGCCTTCGTCCGCCTCGCCATGATCCGCATCATGCTCAGGCGCCTCACACGCTCAACCCAATGCTCCTGAATCCAATCTTCTTGGATCGGCTCTAAGAGAATGTCCCTGTTACCGGTGGCGTATTATAGTCCCATCTCCCCCAGCGAGCAGAAGGCCAATTTGACGCACCTTGAATTGTGATCGGCGGGAATTCCGGCTTACCGCCAGCGCCGTTTACATGAGACGCCACGCGGCTTCGCCGGGCCGAATTTCCTGGCGATGGTCCTGTTCGGGAAGTCCGGTCAACATCAGCCGCCGAACCGGCAAAGCGAGCGCTACCGGCGCGAGGGCGTCGATCCCGGGTCTCGACCGGCCGACCAGGTCGGTGCCTGCACGATGGTGCTGCAGCCCCTGCTCGCGCTGATCGAGGTCCATGTCCTTGCAGCGGAGCGTCTGCATGGGGACCGGTCCTGGCGAAAGGCAAGACGGTCAGCGGCCATATCTGGACCTATGTCCGCGACGATCGCCCGCCTGGCAGTCGCGCGCCGCCAGCGGCGCTTCATTACGCATCACGTGCGTGAACACACCCTCAGGCATCTTCCCGGACGACTGCCAAGCGCCCCAAGGCAACATAGCCCGCGGTCTTCAGCGCACGGTTGCGTTGCGCCACGGCGCGGCGACGATCGATTGGCGTGCAGTCGCGGCGAGGAACGGCGTTGACGTGCCCCCAGCAAATTAGGCCAGTTTGAACTGGAATTTTCCAATTATGATCCCGTGGTGGGATGAGGAGAGTTCCATGAAGGCATCGAAGTTTTCAGAAGCACAGATCGTATTCGTTTTGAAGCAGGCGGAAGATGGCTCGGCCGTTGCAGAGGTCTGCCGCAAGGCCGGGATCAGCGAGGCGACGTTTTATAATTGGCGGAAGAAGTATGCGGGCCTCATGCCCTCAGAGATGAAGCGGCTGCGTCAGCTCGAGGAAGAAAACAGCAAGCTGAAGCGGATTGTCGCCGACCTGTCGTTGGACAAGGCCATGCTGCAGGATGTGCTGTCAAAAAAGCTCTGAGGCCTGGCCGTAAGCGCGAGCTTGTCGATGGGGTGCGAAGTGACTGGAAGGTCTCGATCAGGCGGGCCTGCTCGACGCTTCGGATTGATCGCACACTTTACGTCTACAAGTCGAAGCGCGGCGACTAGGCCGTTCTCAAACAGCGGATCAGAGAGATCTGCGAGACGCGGGTGAGATACGGCTATCGCCGGGTCCCTGTGCTGTTGCAACGTGACGGCTGGGACGTCAACGTCAAACGCGTCTACCGCCTTTATAGGGAGTTAGGCCTGCAATTGCGCAACAAGACGCCGAAGCGCCGCGTGAAGGCAAAGCTGCGCGAGGATCGAACCGATGCGGTCCAGGTCAATGAGACCTGGGCGATGGATTTCGTTCACGACCAGCTTGCCACTGGCCGCAAGATCCGCGTGCTGACGATCGTCGATACCTTCAGTCGTTTCTCGCCAGCCGTCGATCCGCGCTTCAGCTATCGCGGCGAGGACGTTGTGCTGACGCTGGAACGCATCTGCAAGACCCTCGGCTACCCCAAGACCATCCGTGTCGATCAGGGATCGGAGTTTATCTCCCGCGATCTCGATATCTGGGCCTACCAAAAGGGCGTCGTGCTGGACTTCTCGCGGCCAGGCAAGCCAACGGATAACAGCTTCATCGAATCCTTCAACGGCAAGTTCAGAAGCGAATGCCTGAACACGCACTGGTTCCTGAGCCTTGACGACGCACGGCAGAAAATGGAGGATTGGCGTAGAGACTACAACGAAGTCCGGCCACATAGCGCGATCGGTAACGAGGCGCCGATATCGCTGTTGAATGGCTCATCGGCGCCCCCGCCGGCATGAGCCTAACGCCGGAAAATTACAGCGCTGGCTGGCCTAGTTTTGGGGAGCACTTCAGCCAACCGCCAGACTCTGAGTTCTACTGGATAAGAGTTGGGGGCAACGTAAGGCGGCGCACAGCAGCGATTGTCCGATGGCCCTGATGATGTTCGCGGTTGGCGACGGAAAACGGAAGCCGATGCGCCGATGCTGGCCTCGCGGCAATGGCGTTCATCGGATTTTTCTGCCACCAGCTCCACGCTGTACCGCGGAAAATTGCCTCAAGCGCGGAAAGCCGCGAGATCACTACTTCTGGTCCGAAGGTCTTGGTAGCCCATAGCGGACAGCGAGGCTCGCTCCGCCAACGGACTGGTTCAGCACCTCATCGCCTTCGACCATCTCGCTTTCCATGGCGTCGAAGCAGTTGTCCATGGAGCCAGGTGCCCACCGACCGCCAAATTTAGCTCTGTCGCGGTGACGATGACGCACTTGGTGCCGCGTTTCGCGGCCCGGTCCAACTGGCACTGCAGTTCAAGTTGATATTGGTCGAACGAAACCATGATCGTCCCTCCCTGCGGGCTATATCCGCACGGCGGCGATCTGGCATGTTGTCTCCCGACTTTCCGTCCGCGGGTCGACCTAGGAACTGGGATCTTGGCTCGCCTCGGGATGATCTTGCCGGTCCGTCGCCCGGAAGATCCTGCCCAAACCGGCGGCCTCTTTGCCAAAGAGAAGTCCAGGGCGGGTGGACGCACCGGGGCTTGCGGTCCCCTGCCAGCACTCCTTTGGCGCAGCAGGAAGTCTTCGAGGCTGACGCGAGTTTCGCCCTTCAGCATTTCCACAGACCAGCGGCCCCATAGTCCGGAGTTTGCGCCCGGCTCCCGGATGGAGCGCCGACTTTGCCGCCGAGAGCCGCATAGAGTCGGTGACCGGACACCCTGGGCATCGCCCGACCCGTTCGTCGAGGTCACCGCGAAGTCCTTGCACCAGAACAGCAATACGGCGACCTCGAGCGCCGCTTCGCCAGTCAGGTCGAGCTTGGTCGGATCCTGAGCCCCTTTCAATGGGCCTTCGTTAAGCAAATCCGAAAGTATTCCTCCCGCCGGCACCACGCGGATTGGATTACGGTTAAAAAAGGATTAACCTGAAGCTACATCGAGTTGAATTCAGTAGCCTTCAGAGCGTTGTAATGAACCTCTCTCGCCGAAACTTCATGCAGGCGGCGCTCGTGGGAGGCGCCGCATTAGGTGGCGGTGCCGTGTTGAGTGCGGTCAGCACGAGCCTGCGCCGATCCCCGATGTCGCCGCTTGCACAGACGGCCGACTTTTCGGGCTTGGCGCCGCCCTCCGCGACCTTGAACTCGCAATCTTTAGCGCTTGGAAGACTCTTCCCCTCCCTGTTGGATCCCGATGCCACAGGGGGCCCTTTCATCGCCAACACGCTTTCCGGCAAGGATTCTTCTGCCGGTTACGCTCGCCAGGGCGAACCGGGCAACTCTGTTTTCCTGCGGCAGGCTGACGCCCGCGCCACCATTCCCTGGACACCCATATTTTTACGGGAGGATAACCATCTATTGCGGTTGCCGTCGTCGGTGACGCGACGAATAGATTGCTCCGATCTCTTGGTGATGAATGAAAGCAGTGCCCGTTATCCGGTGTTCGGCAACAAGGCGCGCAAATATGAATTCCTGCTTCCGAACCTGAAATGGTCGGGCTTCAGGCGTCTAGGGACAGTCGGCGCAGTGTCCAGCAATCATGCGCTGCAGTTTGCCCTGGCCAATCGTATGGCCGATTTGACCGGTGACGGACAGCCGCTGAACTCTGCCCTTGATCTGGTGCTTTTCGAAGTCCCGGGAGCTGCCACGGACATCGCGCGACTGGCGCTTTTGCGGGGATTGGCTCAAAACGTCGCCATCGCCAGGAATGATATCGAACTGGTGGGTCAGGCTGCCTCGGAATATGCGAGAAACTGGTTGCATCCCGATACGGATTTGATCGTTCCGCCCGGCGGGTCCAACGAAGTGAGCGTGTTGGGGCATATGAATGCCGTGGCCGAGCTGGCGCAGTTTCTCGACGCCGCTCAGGCGTGGAATGCGCCGCCCGATGTCATTTTTGTCGCCATGGGCAGCGGTTCGACGGTTTTGGGCCTTCTCCTTGGGGTCCATCTGATGGGATGGAAGACCAAGGTCGTGGGGGTAGCCGATCAGGACAAATCCTACCTGTCGCGCTGGGTGGTCAACGGGCACCCTTCGGTGCCGTTCGTGGAGGGGAACGTCGCCAAACTGGCCTGCAGCACGGTCGAGTGGCTGCAGAAGATCCGTTTTCCAGGCATTTCTTCCGATGTTCTTCGCGTGATTCAACAGGAGATTTTCGTGCCCGATTCCACCAGCTGGCAGCCCGGCTACGGCTTGGTCGAAGGCAGCGACATTGAATGGGCGAACGAGCTGAAGGAGGCGGGGCTTAGCCTTGATCCGGTTTTTACTATGAAAGCCTGGCGATCGCTGCTTGCCATGTCCCAGGCGGGAACGCTGAAGAACAAGAAAGTGCTGTTTTGGAATACCTACAATAAGTTCGACTACACCCCGCCTCTTCTATCCAGTTTGGGATAGAAGATGCGCAGTTACAAAGCTCTGATCTTTTATGCGGCGGCCGTCGTGTTTCTGGCGCTGGCATATTTCGCATCGCCGATCTCGAGAGAGGCGGTTTGGCAGGTGTTTCCCGGCCTTGAAACGATGGCCCGTGCGCATCCACTCTTCACCGCGCTGGTGTTTTTGGTCATATCCTCCGTCCTGTCATTTCTGGCTTTTCCTTCCATGCCGGTGATTAGCATAGCGGCAGGCTTCTACATGGATGCATTTGGAGGAGGCGTCGCCGTGCTGGCCGGCAGCGCTTTTGGCGGTCTGAGCGCGTTTCTGTTCTACCGCAAGCATATTCGACGTCCCGACGCTCCAGTAAATCAACGATCCGCCGTGAAGATTTGGCTGACCTTGCTCGGATTGCGCCTCTCGCCTCTTGTGCCCGCGCCATTGATGAATTTCGTTGCCGCGATCTTTGACGTCTCACCCGTTCAGTATCTGGCAGCCAGCGTCTTAGGCGGCGCCCCGCTCGTCCTGTTCTATGCACAATTTGGACGGCAAGGGCACTACTTGTTGTCCGGAGAGGCTCCGCAGTGGCAGCAATTGTCGGCGTATCTGATCATATTAACCTTAAGCACGCTGTTGAGCGTCACGGGTCCCTGGAAGTCGGTCCTGAACGAGTTCAAGCAGCAGCTCAAACGGGCGCCTCGACCGAATGATCTGTCGCTCCACTCGGCAAGCGGCCTGTAATCTTTTAACGATGAACCCGGTTTTGCCGAAAATTGAATTCGAGTTTATGGTATTTTGCTATGCTTTCTTAAGTCAGGTCCCGTAGTTTTACAGGTGCTTCTACTGACATCAAAGTAAAGAGCGCCGCCATGTTCCCGAAACGCTTCCTCTTTGGGTCGCTTAGCGGCGCCATTGCTTTTCTGTTGGCGACCTCGAGCTGGGCGGCTGATCTCGAAGAGATCAAGCAGCGGGGCGAAATCCGTCATATCGGCATCCGTTACGCGAACTTCGTGACCGGCGCGGGCGACGGCTTGGACGTCGAACTGATGCAGGGTTTCGCGAAACGAATTGGTGTTTCCTACAGGCTTGTCTACTCCGATTTCTACTCGGTGATCCGCGATTTGCTCGGCAAAGACGTGGTGCGTAAAGACGACGAAGTGGCGCTGGTCGGTGATTATCCGATCAAGGGCGATGTGATTTCCACCGGCTTCACCGTGCTGCCGTGGCGTGAAGCTATCCTCCTGTATTCCGATCCTACCCTGCCGTCTCAGGTTCTGTTGGTGGCACCAGCAGAATCCGAGCTTCGGCCGATCGAGGACGGCGCCGACCTTGCGGCGGATATCGCCAGCACCCGGAAGGCGATCGGATCCAAGAGCGTTCTCGTGATGGAGCGAACCTGTCTGGACCCGACCAATTACGGCCTGATCAACGTCGGTCTCGACCTGAAGTCGTATAACAAGAGCGCCAACCTGAATGAGATGGTCCCCGCCATGCTCAACAAGGAAGCGGAACTGACGCTGCTTGACGTACCGGATGCCATACTCGATCTGCGAAAATGGGCTGGTAAGATCAAGATCATCGGACCGATCTCCGACCGTCAGATGTTGGCAACTGCCTTTCCGAAAGACGCGCCGGTCTTGCGCGAAGCATTCAACGCCTATCTGAGCGACATCAAGGCGTCCGGCGTCTATGACCGGCTGGTGGACAAATACTATCCCGGCATCCGTCGCTTCTTCCCGGAATATTTCACGAAGACAAATTGATGAAATCATCGCTGGTCAGATTCAGTCGATCTCTGGCGCCACGTTGGCTCCTGTTGGCAGCGGGGGCCTTTCTGCTGTCGATGTTCTTTCTCATCGTCAATCTCTATACGTCGCAAGTGGAATTGCGGCAAAACGCCGATGCGCGCCTGGTGTCCATCGGTGAAGCGCGCGCTACCGAGATCAGCGATTTCTTGATCGAGCGCAGACAAGCCGCGGCGCGGCTCGCGGCCAGCGATGATATCTCCAACTATTTCAGCAATCTCGATCTCGGAATGTCCGTCAAATATGGCCTATTCGCCAATTTGGCTGCGATCGAGCGCCGCTTTCAGGCCACCATGGACGAAGAGAAGCACCAGGGCCAATCCACTTACTTGCGGTTGGTTTTCCTCGACCGCGACGGTGTGGCGCAGGTAGACGTCGGCGCGTCCGGCGCGGCAATACCTTCGCCAGCAGGTAACAGCTTGGCCGGGCCGAGCATTCACGTGGATGACAAGCGCCGCCTCATTGTCGCCACCGCTCCGGTGCTTCAGAAGGGCAGGATCAGGGGAGCGGTGGAGACGGTAAGCAGCCTCAATCTTCTTTCGTCACTGGTATCCACCAACGACCTCGGACAGCCGCACGAATTCCTCCTGGGAGATGACGGTGAGGTCCTGCTCCCGACCGAGCGGGAGCACTCGGCCATTGCTGCCCAAGGCCGCGCGTTGGCCGCGCTTCCGTCCGGAAGGTTGCAGGCTCTGTCGGACATCGAGACTCCCGAACTGAAGGGATATCTCGCGCTGCGCTCGCCGGTCGGAGGTACGCGACTTTCCATTCTGCGGCTGGCAAGCGAGGAAGAACTTTACGGCCACACGCTTTCACCCGTTTCCGTCTTCTATCTGGGGCTCCTCGCTACCGTACTTTTCGCATCGGCCATCGCCTTCGAACGGATGCGTCAAGATGCGGCGCGACTACAGATCAAATTCGCCGAGTCAGACCGCCATCGAACCGAGCTGGCCGAACATAACATCGCTCTGTCGCAGGAGATCAAGCGCCGCAAAGCGATCGAGTCCGACCTGCAGCGGCAGAGCGAGGCGCTGGACAAATCCAATTCCGAACTACGCATAGCTGCGGCGGCCTTCAACTCCCAGGAAGGCATGATCGTCACCGACACGGAAGGCGTGATCCTGAGCGCCAACCGCGCGTTCGTCGACCTGACCGGCTATACGATCGAGGAATTGGTGGGACAAACGCCTCGACTGTTCCGGTCCCATCGGCGCGATGCCGAGTTTTACCAACGCATGTGGAGTTCCGTTCGGGCCACCGGCGGCTGGCAGGGCGATATGGGCCTCAGGACGAAGAGCGGAGAGAATTGCGCGCGCTGGCTGACCATATCCGCCGTTAAGAACGAGATCGGCGAGGTCACCAACTTCATCGGCTCTTATTATGATATTTCCAAGCTCAAGCACGCCGAGGAAAAGATTCAAGAACTGGCTTTTTTCGATCAGCTCACAGGTCTTCCGAACCGCGTCCTGCTTGTCGACCGTGTGCGCCAGGCGTTCAATGCCAATATCCGCAGCAAATCCTACGGCGCCCTGCTCTTCATCGATCTCGACAATTTCAAGACGCTGAACGACTCACTGGGTCACCATATGGGCGACATGCTGCTGAAGACTGCGGCCCAACGCATTTCCCGTTGTGTCAGGGCGGACGATACGGTTGCCCGCTTCGGCGGCGACGAATTTGTCGTTCTTCTCGCCAATCTCGGTACACAGAAAGCGAAAGCGGCTGCCCTGCAGGCCGAGGCGATCGGCGAGAAGATTCTCTCCGCGTTCACGGAGGCCTTTCAACTCGATACGTATGAATACCCCTGTACGCCCAGCATTGGCGTGACCTTGTTTTCGCCTGACGACCGCAATGTCGACGATTTGCTGAAGAGGGCCGATCTCGCCATGTATGATGCGAAAACCACCGGCCGAAATGGCCTTCGGTTCTTCGACCCGGCCATGCAGACCATGATCTCGGCGCGCGCTGCCCTTGAGACCGATCTCCGGGAAGATCTCAAGCAGCAACGGCTGCTGCTGCACTACCAGCCGCAGGTGGACCACGAGGGAAAGCTGCTGGGCGCGGAAGCGCTGGCGCGCTGGCCGCACGCGCAGAAAGGAATGATTTCACCCAGCGAGTTCATCCCGGTGGCGGAAAGCACGGGTCTCATCCTTCCGCTCGGCGCCTTGATGCTGCAAATCGCCTGCCGCCAGCTGGCCAACTGGGCTGCCGATCCGGCGACCGAACGCCTGACCATCGCAATCAACGTCAGCGCCCTGCAGATGCGTCAGAAGAATTTTGTCGAAGAGGTGCGCAGGATCATCGAACAAGCAGGCGCCAATCCCTATCGCCTCAAGATCGAACTCACCGAGAGCACTTTGGTCAGCAATGTCGACGACGTGATCGCCAAGATGGACGAGTTGAAGGCGATCGGCATCGGCTTCAGCCTCGATGATTTCGGGACCGGCTATTCGTCGCTCTCGTATCTCAAGCGTCTGCCGCTTGATCAGCTCAAGATCGATCGCAGCTTCGTGAAGGATGTGCTGGTCGACTCTAACGATGCCGCCATAGCCCAGATGATCATTGCGCTGAGCAAGAGCCTTGGCCTTTCGGTAATCGCCGAAGGCGTCGAGACCGAAGAGCAATATGCCTTCCTGGCGCAACATGGACAGCTCAACTACCAGGGCTATCTATTCGGGCGTCCCTTGCCTCCGGAGGATTTCGAGAAACTCGTCCGAGCCTTTTCGCCGCGTCGCCATTCGAAGCGGGTACACGGATCTGTCGACCGGACGTACGCATAGACGCCTACCTAACATGGTTACGCGCCGGAATTGATGTTGTCCGTAACACGACCCGGTCGACGCGTTGCACCAGGTCAAACCGATGAAATCAAACGACGCCCCAAGCAAGGGGCCGCTCTTACGCCAAGACGGCCATTGTCATTCGGCCTGCAATATTTGAACGTCGATTGACAAACACGGAGCGAAAAAGCAAGTGCCTTCGGTCTCATTCGAGACTGACGGAGGACGATATCACCGCCCATCCGCACCTCCATGTCGTCGCCTCACAACATTCCAATGTCCGCGTCGCGCCTATACTGTTGATTTGGCCGCCGCTTTGGTTTGCCTCCCCCGTTTTAGAGAAACGCTCAATTTGTTGAAATGCATCTCAGCGCCGGACTGACGCCGGCGCTAATTTCTTTGGCGCCGTCACGCCGGTGCGGAGCAAGCGCCTGGCATCTCGAAGCCTAGCGACGATATCGCGGGAGCAAGCGCTGCTGACCAGGTTGCCCCGGGGGGGTCCCGGGAGCAAAACGGACTGAGCTGAGATGGGGTTACGGCGCTACCTTCAGAATGAAACTTGTGCTGCCCATCCGGCCATCGGAATCCTTGATATAGACGCGCACCATGTGATTGCCGGCCGGCAACTCGACATCGGGCACGTCAATGCCGTTGGCCAGTCGCGGCTTATTCGCGAATATCGGCTGTAGAAAACGGTGCGTGGGGCCGGCTTCCCCTATTGGGTCAATTCGACGCTGGGCGGACGATGGCCTAGCTGATCCTGGAAATTCGGTTGAGAAGCACGACGAGTTCGCTCTGTCGATTGGTCCTGGTTTTCGCGAAGACACTCTTCAAATGTGTGCGGGCCGTTTCGTGCGAAATGCCAAGGCGTTGTGCTGCTTGCACAAGCGAAGCCCCCTTTATCAACGCCAAGGCTATCCGCGCCTCGCCATGGCTCAACCCCAGGGTCAGCTGAATCAGGGATTGTTTTGGCAAGGGACTGTGCTCGGGATCGGTCACGAGTACGATTCCGAGCGCGTCGAGATCCGCGTCCGACGACGCTCGAGACACGCAATGTGCCCGGACAATCAGCGGAAGTTGGTCTCGCCGCGGCAAATGCACGAAGTCCTGATCGGCCTTGACCGTGCTAATGTCTCCGGCGATGACGCGGCGAAAATAGCCCGTCAATTTCTCATGGTTGACGCTGCGGATCGACGACAATTGCCGGTCAGCGAGGGTCAACCCCTTGCCCAGAAACTCCCGAAACCGCGCATTCAAATGGAGGACCGTCAGATGGCGGTCGAGGATGGCCCACCCGCAGTCGAGGAAGCCGAGGGTATCGACCATGAGTCCTATCCGGGAGGCAGTTGCCGCGCCGGGCTGCACAACGCTGTCCGGCGCCTCCGCAAAAGCCGGTTCCAACAGGTTGGAGAGCCCGAACTGCAGCCTCTCATAGTCGACAATATCCGCATCGGAGCGTTGCATGGGTCAAAGGTGCACGGCGGCCGTCAAGCCGTCGTCAACGCGGCGTGATCCATCTAAGTTATTGATTCTATGTAATATTTTTAAGAAAAGCCATTCGTTCAAGGGTGTGCCAGGGCCGATTGATCCACCGCTGACGCAAGCGGCATGCTTAGCGCGATGTGGCTCCGTCGCGCGCCGCCCTGAATCCGTCAACCATCCTGGTCCGCGCTTCGACATATCGCGGGCTGGCGTGAAGTCCGCCCCGTCGAGCCATGATCTCCGGCGTGTAGTTCGGACTGAGCGTCCGCGACTGCTCGGCCGCCGCCCGCGCGTCGTCCGTCCGGCCCGCCAGTTGAAGTGCGGCCGCGTGCAGGGCGTGGATGCGGCCTACCGTCGGGTTTCCGTTGACCGCCATGTCGAGATAGCGGACGGCCTCATCGGCATGCCGAGCAGCCAGCGCCGTCTCTCCGGCAATATAGGCGGTCTCGGCGGCTCCGAGATCAGGCAGCAGGTTCTTTGCCGCCTGCTCCATCAATGCGAAGCCCTCCTCCACGCGGCCGAGGAAAATCATCACATGGGCGTACTGGGCGGCAGCATTCCAATGCGTAGGATCAAGTCGAGTTGCGCGCTGAAAATCGGCAGATGCCTGCTCAAACTTGCCCTGCAATTTGTTGAGCATGCCTTCCTTGAACGCAACGTCCGAGGAATTGGGCGCCTGCGGCCTGGCGCGCATTAGCAATTCACCTGCCGCTGCGATGTCGGCCGCCCTATCCAAGGTTCTATCCCTCGCGACGCGCAAAATGAAGATATCGCACAGGCCGAGCAGCGCAAAAAGGTGATCTGGCTCCCTGGCGAGGATGGCTTTGTATAGCCCTTCGGCGCTTGTATCCTCGGTTCCGATCCGGGTCTGAAGTTGCGCAGCTCGCGCGCGCCAAAGCATCGCGTCTACCGAATCCGCGCTCGCTTTTGACAGGACGCGCGCCTGGTTCAGCGCGATTTCGGAAAATATGTAGCCGTAGAATTCTCGGGCAAACGCGGTGGCCGGCTCGTCGCCAGGCATCTGACCAGACCAGATAGAACTGCCGGACTCGGAATCGATCAGCGTGACGTCGGCGAGTATCGTGCCGGCGGAGCCCGAAAGGTGCGTCCTCACCACATAGCGCGCGCCTAAATTCCGAGCGGGGCTTTCAGATGTCTCGATGAGGGACAGCTGGTTGTTGCGCGAAAATGTGAGTCTGGTCTCTCGGTTCAGCCTGTCGCTCAGCGCCTTTGAACCGTCATCCGTCGAAGAGGCGTCAAATGACTGCACCTCGACCGATAGGCGGCCATTGGATCCGACCACATAAGCGGTTGCTTCCCGATGGATTGTGCCACGGAAGGCGATGCCCCCCGCAATCGATGCTACAAGGCCGATCGAAACCAGCAATGCGGCGACCGGGCGGTGCCGCCACAAGCTGGCCGGCGATGCGGAGTCATCCGATCGAACGGCCGGCGGCGGTGATGTCGCTCCGTGGCCAACGGCATTTTCTTGGGTGGCGGGCGGATTTGCACCCGTATCTTCTGCATTGGACGGCAGATTTCGAAGCTTTTCGATCAACTGAATAGTGGCCGGCTCCGGTCGGACGGCAAGCTCGTCGCGCAGCAAGATCCGAAAACCCTCGTAACGCTGCATCGCCGAAGCCCGGCCGGAGACGACAGCCTCCTGTGCGATGATCAAGCGATGAGTTTCCTCGCGCAGTGGGCTCAGAGCATGAAGTGCAGTCGCCTGCGCCAGGGCTTCCGCATGGCGGCCCGCACGGGCGAACTCTCTGACCAGGGAATCCATCAGCGGAACCACCGAATTGTCCACGCGTTCGCGTTCAACGCGCAGCCAGTCGTCGAAGTCCGGTTCGCCGATCTCCAGACCGAGGCCGAACGCCCCCCGATACATCGAGACCGCCCGTATCAGATCAGAAATGCTGGCTGTAGCGACGTTCTGAAGCGACACCGCATCAACGCAGGCCACGGCTTCATCGAGCCGAACGCTGGCATCGTCATAAACGACCGGAAACGGTTGCGGCGCACGACGCAGATTGCTGAGCAGTTGTCTCAAGCTTTGCCGAGCCTGTTCCTCGGCGCTACCGCTCCAAAGCAGCGCCGCCAGTCGTGCACGCGAAGCCGTAAACCGCGGCGCTGCGGCGAGGATCGCCAGCAACGCTTTCGCCTTTCTTGAGGGGACCGCTATGACGGTGCCCGACGCCCGATCGAGAAGTTCGAAGGTGCCAAGCAATCGAAGTTCCATCGCAGGCGATTTGGGAGAAACTCGGCCCTTCATCGGAATCTTGCTCGAGTGGTCCCCATTCATCCCAAATTCGGTCATCTCGCTGAAAATTCCGACTGACGCGGGCGATCCACCGCGCATCGAAATTCGAAACATGCCATTTGCTCGAAAATCCCTTTTGGCGACCGCCTCTCAAGTGAACATAACGGGGTCAAACTGCGAATTCAATGCGAGGCGCGCTACGGGCTGTGCGGGTCTCAGTTGCCTCGCTCGGCTCGACATCGACTCTCGGCCAACCAAAGCATCCCCGGACCAACGACCCAGTCGAACGGATGAACCGGACCTCAAGGAAGCGACCGTCAAGCGTCACCAATTTGCCCCTCCCCCGATCAACAGCGACCCCACTTCGTAACAGCCCACCCGCTTGCCAGGCGTCTCAAGGCTCTTAATAGCATCACATCCTACGAGTTCATCTGCAAGATCTGGACATGAGGAGCCGCAACGGCTCAATCTCAACCCGATCCATCGAATGCCGGGACTAAACCTCTGGCGCGTGCGCCGGGGACAGTACCCTCCCTGAACCTCGACACTGGCGATTCTTGGGCTCAAATCGGGGTCGGCCGAACGCCGAGAAACCCTCTGATCACGAGCCAACTGATCGAGGCGATGGCCGCGAACGCGCCGGCGTGGATCAGGTCGCTGATCGCAAACCCGCGCATCCACCCCATCGCATCCAGCCCATTTCCGCTGTCATCCCTGCCGCGCATTCATGCAGAACGAAGACCAGCACGGGGGTAGTTGCGTCGATGAACGGAATGATCACCGACACCGGGCGGCGATGGACGCGTCGAAGGCCGGCGCCCCTCGTCAACAGCAGACGAGCGATTATGAAGCCGCCGTGGTCGAGCTTCAGGATGAATACTACCAGGAAGTTGGAGCAAGACACAGCCTGACCGGACTCGGTCTTCGCCGGCAACATCTGTCGCGGAAGGCGTGAAACGATCGAAGCGGCATGCAGAGGCCCTCGACGCAGCAAACAAGAGAATACGTCTTCAACTGGCTGAGCTCATGGCAATCTTGGACGATGAGGCCGGGAGGACCACAACCGCTGAAGCTGCAGCCGAAGCGCGCGTGTCCGACATCGGGCAGACAATCGAAGGTCGCATTGCGCTGCTGGCAAGCGGTACGAGCAGCTCGAATGCGGGGTCACGCAGTGGATCGAATTATTGCTCGGCAGGAGGCGAACTCTCCGAGCATACGATTTCCGAGGGATCCACGATCTGAGGACAGTGTCGACAGCCCCGGAAGCGCGGCTATGCCAACAGTCCTCATTCGTGCGCGCGACGTCGTTCTCGTGACAGAAATTCGGCGCTAGGGTCGGAAACCAACCCTTGCCAGTCACAACAGAGCTCAGCATTGTGCAGGGACTCCCGCGCCGGTCTGATTTGCAGTTCTGGCCGGGGCCTCTTCTTCAAGGAATCTCGACATGGCAGACCTGCCCCTCGACATCGCCCGCAAGATTCTCGACGCCGCGCTCGCCAAGGTGATCGACATGAAACTGAAGCCGATGGCCATCACCGTGCTGGACACCCGCGGCTGCGTGAAGGCATCATTGGCGCAGGACGGCACCAGCCTGATGCGCGGCGACATCGCCTATGGCAAGGCCTACGGCGCCCTGTCGCTCGGCATCGGCTCGCGCGCGATCTTCCAGCGCGCCCAGGAGCAGCCCTATTTCGTCGACGCGATCAGCACCATGACCAAGGGCGCGATGATCCCGGTGCCCGGCGGCGTGCTGATCATGGACACCTCCGGCGCCCTGCTCGGCGCCGTCGGCATATCCGGCGACACCTCGGACAATGACGAGATCGCCGCCGTCGCCGGCATCGAGGCGGCCGGCCTCAAGGCCAATCCCGGCTAGATCGCGGCTGCGATTGACGGACTGCGAGATCGACCAAGCGCGCCTGACGGGACGTCCCACATGACCACACGCGATCGCGTCGCAGTCCTCATCCCGTGCTTCAACGAGGAAGTCGCAATTGCGACCGTCGTCGCGGATTTTCGCCGCGTCCTGCCCGACGCCCGGATCTATGTCTACGACAACAACTCCAGCGACCGCACCAGGGCGGTCGCCACCGCGGCCGGTGCGGAGGTGCGCAGCGAGCGCCGCCAGGGCAAGGGACATGTGGTGCGGCGGATGTTTGCCGATATCGAGGCCGACATCTATCTGCTGGTCGACGGCGATGCGACCTACGACGCGGCCTCCGCGCCTGGAATGATCGACACGCTGGTGAACGATCACCTCGACATGGTCGTGGGACGGCGCGTCCAGCAGCACAAGGCCGCCTATCGGACCGGACACCGCACCGGCAACTCCCTGCTGACCGGATTTCTGGCGACCGTCTTCGGGCAGGACTTCAAGGACATCCTGTCCGGCTACCGGGCGTTCTCGCGCCGCTTCGTCAAGTCGTTTCCGGTGCTGTCCGACGGCTTCGAGATCGAGACCGAACTCAGCGTTCACGCCTTGCAGCTCGCGCTGCCGATCGCCGAGATCGAAACCCCCTACTTCGCGCGGCCCGAGGGCTCGGTCAGCAAACTGAGTACGTGGCCGGACGGCTTGCGCATCCTCGGCACCATCCTGAAACTCTACCGCACCGAAAAGCCGCTGCGCTTCTTCGGCGCCATCGGACTGTTTCTGGCCATCGTCGCCGTCGGTCTCGCCGTGCCGGTGGCCGTGACCTATTTCGAGACCGGGCTGGTGCCGCGGCTGCCCACCGCCCTGCTGTCGACCGGGATGATGATCCTCGCGATGCTGTCGATGTCGTCGGGCCTGGTGCTCGACACCGTGACGCGCGGACGCCGCGAAGTGAAACTGCTGGCCTATCTCGCCCAGCCGGCGAACTAGACTCTCAATTTGCCGGTTCGTGACCTGACAAAGACAGCTCCGCGCATCGTCCTTGCTACTTCCCCGGCCATACCGGCTTGCGCTTCTCGGCAAACGCCTTGAGCCCCTCCCTGGCATCCTCGGTCATCGCCAAGAGCGCAATCTGGCTCTCCGTGTAGGCGATGCTTTCGTCGAACGACATCGATGCGATGGCGCGCATGGCATATTTGCCGCGGCGGATCGCGGTCGGCGACTTGTCGGTGATGCGGCCGATCAGCCAGTCGATCTTCGCGTCCAGCTCCGCGGCCGGCACCACGTGATTGAGCAGTCCCGCCGCCTGCGCCGCATGGGCATCGAACGGCTCGCCGGTGATGCACCATTCATTGATCAGCCGGCGCGGCGCGATCGACTGCAGCAGGCTCAGCACCTGCATGGGAAACACCCCGACCTTGACCTCGGGCAGCCCGAACAGCGCGCCATCGGCCGCCACCGCCATGTCGGTCATGCACAACAGTCCCATGCCGCCGGCCATGCAGGTGCCGTTGACCCGCGCGATCGCCGGTTTTGTCGACCCCTGCGACAGCCGCAGCAGGTCGGCGAAATCGACATTGGGTTTGGAAAAATCCGCGGCGAAGGCCGCAGCGGTGTTCTGCAGATCGGCGCCGGCGCAGAACGCCTTGTCGCCGGCACCGGTCAGCACGACGACCCGCACGTCGGCATCGTCATGGGCGGCGCGATAGCCGCGCGCGATGCCGGCGATCACCTCGCCGTTCATGGCGTTGCGCTTGGCGGGCCGGTTGATGGTGATCCACAGCGCCGCTCCGCGCTTGTCGAGAAGCACGCTGTCGCTGGAGGTGACGCCGTCACTCGCTGTCATGGGATCGCTCGCTGTCACATTTGTTGGAAGGTCAGAAGGAACCGGCCTGGCTGCGCCGCGGCACGCCCTGCTCGTCGCCGGCGATAGTCTCCGCCGCGACCGCGCTGCGATAGCCGTCGCGCGCCTGCAGACGTTGCCAGTAGGCCGCGACCGAGGGGCCGAACTGGGCGGACAGTCCCAGCCGCTGCGCCAGCAGCAGCGCATAGCCGACGGAAATATCCGCGGCGGTGAAGCGGCCGGCGCACATGAATTCCGACGTTGCGGTGACCGCCTCGATCACCCGCAGCCGGCCGAGAAACCACTTCGAATAGTCCTCCACCACCTGCGGATGGCGGCGTTCCTCCGGCTCCAGTTGCGAATAGCGCAACACCAGCGTCTGCGGAAAGGTCAGCGTCGCCTCGCCGAAATGCAGCCAGTTCAGGAACGCGCCATAAGCGGGTTCGTCGACGCCCACCGCCAGCGGCGTCGGGCCGTATTTTGTGACGAGATACTGTGCGATCGCCGCAGATTCCGTCATACGCGTGTCACCGTCGAGCAGCAGCGGAATGGTGCCGAGCGGATTGATGCCGAGATAATGCTTGGCGTGGACGCGGGGCGGGAACGGCAGCATCTTCAGTTCGTAGGGCAGACCGAGCTCTTCCAGCGTCCACAGCGGCCGGAACGAGCGCGCCGCAGCGCAGTGATAGAGCGTGATCATGGCGCACGTGGTCCCCGATATCTGCAGGCGGCAGGTGCCGCCTCGCCGCGATGCAGCGACGGCGGCAGCTAGAATGATGCAGCGAGCGCCGTCAAGCAGTGCGCCGACAAAGCGCGTTCACTGCAGATGGGCCAGTGCTGCGTCGTGCTCCCCTGCTGCAATGCGGCCCCAGTGAGCACGCTTCATCTTGCAACGCAGCGAAAGCAAGATCACGCAAGAGTTGCTTCGGCGTTGACATACCTTCGCGGGCTCAGCATTATTTGAGCGGTACTACCCGACGCCATTGAGCAATATGCTTCGCCCGGGGGACCTGACGAAACTTCGGCGGCCGGTCACGGTGCGCGTGCAGGTCCATCGTCGCGAATGGACAGAACGACCAAACAAGAAAAGAATCTGCCTTCAAGCTTTGGCGACCGGGAGGATGACAGATGAAGACACGCGCAGCCGTTGCTTTCGCGGCGAAGAAACCGCTGGAAATCGTAGAGCTCGATCTCGAAGGCCCCAAGGCCGGCGAGGTTCTGGTTGAGATCAAGGCCACCGGCATCTGCCACACCGACGCCTATACGCTGGATGGCCTCGACAGCGAGGGCATTTTCCCATCGGTGCTGGGCCATGAGGGCGCCGGCATCGTGCGTGAGGTCGGCCCCGGCGTGACCTCGGTGAAACCCGGCGATCATGTGATCCCGCTTTACACGCCGGAATGCCGGCAGTGCAAAAGCTGCCTCAGCCAGAAGACCAATCTGTGCACGGCGATCCGCGCCACCCAGGGCAAGGGCGTGATGCCCGACGGCACCTCGCGCTTCAGCTACAAGGGCCAGCAGATCTTCCACTACATGGGCTGCTCGACATTTTCGAACTTCACCGTGTTGCCGGAGATCGCGGTGGCCAAGATCCGCGACGACGCGCCGTTCGACAAGAGCTGCTATATCGGCTGCGGCGTCACCACCGGCGTCGGTGCTGTCGTCAACACCGCCAAGGTGACGCCCGGCTCAAACGTCGTGGTGTTCGGTCTCGGCGGCATCGGCCTCAACGTGATCCAGGGCGCGCGCATGGTGGGCGCCGACAAGATCGTCGGCGTCGACGTCAACGATTCCAAGGAGGAATGGGGCCGCAAGTTCGGCATGACCCATTTCGTCAATCCCAAGAAGATCGACGGCGACATCGTTGCGCATCTGGTGGGTCTCACCGATGGCGGCGCCGACTACACCTTCGACTGCACCGGCAATACCACGGTCATGCGCCAGGCGCTGGAAGCCTGCCATCGCGGCTGGGGCGTCTCGGTGGTGATCGGCGTGGCCGAAGCCGGCAAGGAGATTTCCACGCGGCCGTTCCAGCTGGTCACCGGGCGGGTCTGGAAGGGCTCGGCCTTCGGCGGCGCCCGCGGCCGTACCGACGTGCCGAAGATCGTCGACTGGTACATGAACGGCAAGATCGAGATCGATCCGATGATCACCCATGTCCTCAAGCTGGAGGACATCAACAAGGGCTTCGACCTGATGCACGAGGGCAAGTCGATCCGGTCGGTGGTCGTCTACTGAGTTTTACTGAGTTTCAAGTTCGGCAGGAGAAACGGCAAGACGCAGCACGTTCGAACCACAAGCGTCCAACGAAGACGCAAAACGGAGGATTGATCCCATGACTGTTCACATCCACCCCTCGGTCGACAATGGCGTGAAGAAGGGCTCCGGCAGCTTCGCCGGCGGCACGCTGGTCTGCAAGTGCAAGGACCGCCCGGTCAAGGTCGGCATCAAGGGCGACGTCGCCCACAATCACGCCTGCGGCTGCACCAAGTGCTGGAAGCCGGACGGCGCGACCTTCTCGGTGGTCGCGGTGGTGCCGCGCGACAATGTCACCGTGCTGGAAAACGGCGACAAGCTGCACATCGTCGACGCCTCGGCGACGATCCAGCGCCATGCCTGCCGGGTCTGCGGCACCCATATGTACGGCCGGATCGAGAACAAGGACCATCCGTTCTACGGGCTCGACTTCATCCATCCGGAACTGTTCCAGGAGACCGGCTCCGCCGCGCCGGGCTTTGCCGCCTTCGTGTCGTCGGTGATCGAATCCGGCGTCGATCCCGGCCAGATGGACGGCATCCGGGCGCGGCTCAAGGAACTCGGCCTCGAACCCTATGACTGCCTGTCGCCGGCGCTGATGGACGCCATCGCCGCCCACGTGGCGAAGTCCAAACAAAAGGCGGCCTGACGGACCAACTTGATCCGGTCGCGCTGGCGGTGGCATAACCGCCGCCAGCGGTTTTACCGTGCCTGATTTCTGTTGAAGTTGTCGCCGTCGCGGTGCGGAGTAGTCTTGCATGACCATCGAAACAGTCTCGCTCAACCGGGCGCATGGCGGCACCCAGGGCGTCTACAAGCACGCCAGCCGCTCCACCGGCACCGACATGACGTTCTCGGTGTTCGTGCCGCCGCAGGGTGCCAACGCCAAACTTCCGGTGGTGTGGTATCTGTCCGGCCTGACGTGCACCCATGCCAATGTCACCGAAAAGGGTGAATACCGGAAGGTTTGCGCCGAGCTCGGCCTGATCTTCGTCGCGCCCGACACCAGCCCGCGCGGTCCGGACGTGCCCGGCGATCCCGACAAGAGCTGGGATTTCGGCCTTGGCGCCGGCTTCTATGTGGATGCCACGCAGGAGCCCTATGCGCGCAACTATCGCATGTGGAGCTATGTCACCGAGGAATTGCCGGCGCTGGTCGCCGAACATTTTCCCGCCGATGCTACCAGGCAGTCGATCCTCGGTCATTCCATGGGCGGCCACGGCGCGTTGACCATTGCCCTGCGCCATCCCGCCCGCTACCGCGCCGTCAGCGCCTTCGCGCCGATCGTCGCGCCCGCGCAGGTGCCGTGGGGCGTCAAGGCGCTGTCCGGCTATCTCGGCAGCGATCGCATGGCGTGGCGCCAGCATGACGCGGTGGCGCTGATCGAGGACGGCGCACGCTTTGCCGACCTCCTCGTCGATGTCGGCGAGGCCGATCCGTTCCTGAAGCAGCAGTTGCAGCCGGAGCGGCTGGAATACGCCTGCGAAAAGGCTGGCATTCCGCTCACCTTGCGCCGCCAGGCCGGCTACGATCACAGCTACTATTTCATCTCCACCTTCATGGACGACCACCTGCGCTGGCATGCGGAGAGATTGAAGGAGTGATGCATTTTACCTCTCCCCGCTTGCGCTTGTGGGGAGAGGTCGGAGCCGAGCGTCAGCGAGGTTCCGGGTAAGGGGGGCCAGCGTTTCACTCGATAGTCCCCCTCACCCGTCGCGAAGAACCTGCGGTCCTTCACGACACCCTCTCCCCGCTTAGCGAAGCTTCGCTTTGCCGGGCGGGGCGAGGGAAGCGCGGCTCGCGCTGCTCCCACCCCGGAATGACAGCCGTTCCTACTGCGGCTTGCCGAAATCCGGCGCCAGCAGCCGGTTGCGCAGCAGCCAGCTTGCCGCGCGGGTCCAGGACTCGTCGGTGTTTCCCCGCAAATCGGCGCTCATGCTGGCGACGATGTGGCCGGTGCGGACGCTGCGCATATAGATGTTCATGTTGAGGATCAGGTTCGAGACCTTCTGCACCACGCCGGTGACGGCGAGGTCGGCGCCGAGCTGCTGGGCCAGTTGCACGTCGCAGCCGCCGCAGGCCTGCAGGTTCTTTTTGTGGGCCACCGCGTTGACCGGCGCGATGTCGACGATCGCATATCTGCCTGACTCCGCCAGCCCCTTGCGGATCTGATCGCTAACGCGCAGCAGCCGGTCGCGCTCGTCGGAGCGCGGTCCGTCAGTCTCACCCTGCAGGCTGGTGTCGAGCAGTTCGAGATCGAACACCGCCACACTGGGCAGGTTTGCGGCAGTTGCCTGCCCATGCGCCGGCACCGCCAGCACGAACAGCAGAAACGCAGCAGCACGATACGGGCGCATCAGCGAGTTCCCGGCACGATCCACGTGGGCAAATTTGTCACTTGCAACCTAGGACGGATCAGCCATGTTTCAAGCAGAAAGTCCCCAGTGGCCTGGTACCGCTGAAGGGACGCGTCAGGGAGATCGAATGATCCGCTCGTTGGTCGGCGCGATGGTTCTGGCTGCGCTGGCCTCCAGCGCGCTGGCGGATCCGGTCGAGATCAGGATCGGCTATCTCGGCCGTGCCGGGGTCAAGTCGACGCTATCCCTGCTGGCGCAGCCGGCGGAGAACGACGGCGTCGCCGGCGCGCAACTGGCCATCGAGGACAACAACACCACGGGCCGGTTTCTCAACCAGCGTTTTGCACTGGACGACGTCCGCCTCAAGGACAGCGACGATGCCGCAAAGGCAGCACTCGCGCTGGTCGACCGCAAGGTGTCCTTCATCATCGCCGATCTGCCTGCCGATGCGCTGCTGAAGGCCGCGGACGCCGTGCGCGCGCGCGATGCCGTCATCGTCAATGCCGGTGCCATCGACGACCGGCTGCGCGAGGAAGATTGCCGCGGCAATGTCATCCACATCGCGCCGACGCGATCGATGCTCGCCGACGGCCTCGCGCAATATCTGGTCTGGAAGCAGTGGAAGCGCTGGCTGCTGGTGGTCGGCTCGCATCCCGAGGACAAGTTGTTTGGCGACGCGCTGCAGCGCGCCGCCACGCGGTTCGGCGCCAAGGTGGTGCAGACGCGCACGTTCGAAGATACCGGCGGCGCACGGCGCAGCGACAGCGGCGTCACCCTCGTGCAGCGCCAGATGCCGGTGTTCACGCAGTCGGCGCCGGCCTACGACGTGCTGGTCGCCGCTGACGAGAGCGAGGTGTTCGCGTCCTATCTGCCCTATCGCACCTGGGACCCGCGCCCCGTGGCCGGGTCGGCGGGGCTGATGCCGACCAGCTGGGATCCCGCTCATGATCAATGGGGCGCCGAGCAGTTGCAGAGCCGGTTCATGAAGCTGAACCGCCGGCGCATGACCGCGCTGGACATGCAGGCCTGGACCGCGGCGCGCATGGTCGGCGAGGCGGCGTCGCGCACCAACTCCGGTGACGGCAAAGCGCTGCTGGCCTTTCTCAAGAGCCCGGATTTCTCCATCGCCGCCTTCAAGGGCCAGCGCCTGACCCTGCGCGACTGGAACCTGCAATTGCGCCAGCCGATCCTGCTCGCCGACGGCCGCATGGTGGTGTCGGTGTCGCCGCAGGAAGGGTTTCTGCACCAGACGTCCGAACTCGATACGCTTGGCATCGATCGCCCGGAGAGCAAATGCAAGTTGAACTGACAATTGCTGTCGCACGCATCGGACGCTGGCTGTTGCTTCCGGCCTTGCTTGCCTGCCTCGCCTCGCCCGCTTACGCCTTCATCGCCTATGTCTCCAACGAGAAGGCCAACACCGTCTCGGTGATCGACACCGACACCTGGACCGTGACCGCGACCATCAAGGTCGGCCAGCGGCCGCGCGGCATCGAACTCACCCGCGACGGCAAGTTCGTGCTGGTGGCGGTCGGCGACGACGACACCATCCAGATGATCGACACCGCCACCAGGCAAATCGTCGATACCCTGCCCTCCGGCCCCGATCCGGAACTGTTCGTGCAGGACACCGCCGGCAAGATCCTTTACGTCGCCAACGAGAACGACAACACGGTGACGGTGATCGATATCGAGAAGCGCGCGCGACTCGGCGAGGTGCCGGTCGGCGTCGAGCCCGAAGGCATGACCATCAGCCCCGATGGCAAGACGCTGATCAACACCTCCGAGACTACCAACATGGCGCATTTTATCGACACCGCGACGCGCCAGATCGTTGCCAACGTGCTGGTCGACGCGCGGCCGCGCTTCGCCGAGTTCAAGAGCGACAGTTCGGAACTGTGGGTGTCGGCGGAAATCGGCGGCACCGTGACCATCATCGATCCCGCCAAACGCGTGGTCACCGGCAAGATCAACTTCGACATTCCCGGCCTGCGCCGCGAGGCGATCCAGCCGGTCGGCATCGGCATGACCAAGGACGGCAAGACCGCCTTTGTCGCATTGGGCCCGGCCAACCGGGTCGCGGTGGTCGATGCCACCACCCATCAGGTCAAAAAATATCTGCTGGTCGGCCAGCGGGTCTGGCACATGGCGTTCACGCCGGATGAAAAATACCTTGTCGTCACCAACGGCGTGTCCAACGACGTCTCGGTGATCGACGTCGCCGCCCTCAAGGTGATCAAGACCATCCAGGTCGGCGAATTGCCGTGGGGCATCGCCATGGCACCACCATGACGCAGATCGATGCAGCCCCCGTGATCCGCACGCCGGAGCCGGAACAGCAAAGAGGCACGGTCGCAACGCCGGCGCTGTCGGTGGATGGCATTTGCCACGCCTATGGTGTCCGCCGGGCCCTCGACCATGTCAGCTTCGAGGTGGCGCCCGGGCGCTTCGTGGCGTTGCTCGGCCTCAACGGCGCCGGCAAGAGCACGCTGTTCGCGCTGATCACGCGGCTGTTCGGCGTGCAGGCCGGGCAGATCACCATCTTCGGCCATGACATCCTCAGCGATCCCGGCGAGGCGCTGCGGCTGCTCGGCGTCGTGTTCCAGCCGCGTACGCTGGATCCCGATCTCTCGGTCATGCAGAACCTGCTGTACCACGCCGCCCTGCACGGCATCGGCCGGCGCGAGGCGCGGCTGCGCGGCGGCGAGGTGCTGGCGCGGATCGATC
>LNAP01001653.1_pt1 | contig 28686 bp, 28 predicted proteins | sample 602601 | NCBI WGS metagenome assembly LNAP01 (sample SAMN02440304, study PRJNA202911) | soil metagenome | biome: Subtropical and temperate rainforests or woodlands; isolation source: soil samples (1 kg each in a 20% v/v slurry with milli Q water) were... ... | reverse complement strand
CATGCCGCTCTATGCACTGGGCTTCATGGGCATGACCCGTCGTCTGAACGCCACCACCAACCCTGAGTGGGTGCCGTACCTGTACGTCGCCATGTTCGGCGCGGTGATGATCGCCGTGGGTATCGCCTGCCAGCTGATCCAGTTGTACGTCAGCGTGCGTGACCGCAAGAAGCCAGAGAACATGTGCGAGCACGGTGACCCGTGGAATGCCCATACCCTCGAATGGTCGACCTCGTCGCCTCCACCGTTCTACAACTTTGCCGTGCTGCCAAAAGCCGACGTCATCGACCCGTTCACCGAAGCCAAGGAAAACGGTACCGCGTACCAGACTCCGGCCAAGTACGCGCCGATCCACATGCCCAACAACACCGCGACCGGTGTGGTCATGGGTGCGCTGTTGACCGTGTTCGGTTTCGCGATGATCTGGCACATCTGGTGGCTGGCCATCGCCAGTCTGGTCGGCACCGTGGTGTATTTCACCATTCATGCCGCCCGTGACGATCAGGGCTACATGGTGCCGGTGGATGTCATCGAGCGCATCGAAGCCGAGCAGCACAAACGTCTGGTCGCGGCAGGGAAAGTCCCAGCCACCGCCACCCGTGTTGAAACCTCGTTGGAACAGGCTTAAACCATGTCGAACTTAGTGACCAATGTTGGACACGCCCATGGTGGCACGATGACCATCACCACGACTCGGGCGAGATGACCGTATTCGGTTTCTGGCTCTACCTGATGACCGACTGCATTCTGTTTGCGTCGATCTTCGCGGTGTACGCGGTGCTGGTTAACAACGTCGCCGGTGGCCCGTCGGGCCACGACATCTTCGAGCTGCCGTATGTGCTGGGCGAAACCGCACTGCTGTTGTTCAGCTCGATCACCTACGGCTTCGCCATGCTGGCGTTGTTCAAGGGCAAGAAAACCCAGGTACTGGGCTGGCTGGCGATGACCTTCCTGCTGGGCGCCGGCTTTATCGCCATGGAGATCAACGAGTTCCACATCCTGATCGCCGAAGGCTACGGCCCTAGCCGCAGCGGCTTCCTGTCCGGGTTCTTCACCCTGGTCGGCACCCACGGTCTGCACGTGACCAGCGGCCTGATCTGGATGGCGATCATGATGTACCAGGTCCACAAAAACGGCCTGACCGCCACCAACAAGACGCGCCTGAGCTGCCTGAGCCTGTTCTGGCACTTCCTGGACGTGGTGTGGATCTGCGTATTCACCGTTGTTTATCTGATGGGGACCCTGTAAATGGCTAACGCACATTCCCACGATGGCCACGACGCCGGCCACGGCAGCGTCAAGTCCTACGCCATCGGTTTCATTCTGTCGGTGATCCTGACGGTTATTCCGTTTGGCCTGGTGATGTACCCGACGCTGCCGAAAAGTCTGACCCTGTGGATCATCCTGATCTTCGCCGTGGTCCAGGTACTGGTGCACCTGGTGTACTTCCTGCACCTGGACCGCTCCGCTGCCCAGCGTAACAACGTGGTCGCGTTTGTCTTTGCCGCGATCGTCATTGTCCTGCTGGTCGGCCTGTCGTTGTGGATCATGTTCAGCATCCACACCAACATGATGGCGCACTGAGGAAAGTCCGGATGTCCTTAAAGCACTTTATCCAAATCACCAAGCCGGGGATCATTTTCGGTAACGTGCTTTCTGTGGCAGGCGGGTTTTTCCTGGCCTCGAAAGGGCATGTCGATCTGGCCATCTTTCTGGCGGCGATGATCGGCACTTCCCTGGTGGTGGCGTCCGGTTGTGTATTCAACAACTGCATCGACCGCGACATCGACATCAAGATGGAGCGCACCAAGAACCGCGCCCTGGTCCAGGGCCTGATCCCGGTGCAACTGGCCCTGGCGTTCGCCACGGTGCTGGGTGTCGCCGGTGTGGCGCTGCTGTACTGGGTGGCCAACCCGTTGGCGGCGCTGTTCGCGGTGATCGGGTTTGTCATCTATGTCGGTTTCTACAGCCTGTACCTCAAGCGCAAGTCGGTCCACGGCACGCTGGTGGGCAGTCTGTCGGGGGCGATGCCGCCAGTGATCGGTTACGTCGCGGTGAGCAACAGCTTCGACATGGCGGCGCTGACGCTACTGGTGATGTTCAGCCTGTGGCAGATGCCGCATTCCTATGCCATTGCGATCTTCCGCTTCAACGATTACCTGGCCGCCTCGATTCCGGTGCTGCCGGTCAAACGCGGCATCCAGGTGGCCAAGAAGCACATCCTGCTCTACATCCTGGCCTTCCTCGTGGCAACCTTGATGCTGACCTTCAGCGGCTACGCCGGCATGAGCTACCTCGCCGTCGCCGCCGCCATGGGCATGTACTGGTTGTACATGGCCTGGACCGGCGATGACACGGTCTGGGCACGCAAGCTGTTCGTGTTCTCGATCTTCACCATCACCGCCCTGAGCGTCATGATGTCCCTGGACTTCAAAGTGCCGAGTGAGTTGTTGCTGACTTACGCGCCTTAAGCTTCAGACGCCAAACAAAAAGCCCCGCCTTCGAGAGAAGCGCGGGGCTTTTTTGTGGGTGTTGCTTCGAACTGCCGACATTCCTGTGGGAGCGAGCTTGCTCGCGAAAGCGGTGGGTCAGCTGAGGTGATGTTGACTGACAGGGCGCCTTCGCGAGCAAGCCCGCTCCCACAGGTCTACGGCGAGCACATAATCTGCGAACGCCGCTGATCCATTGTGGGAGCGAGCCTGCTCGCGATGACGCCGGCCCATTCAACATCGCTGCAAGCTGAACCACCGCTATCGCGAGCAAGCTCGCTCCCACAGGTTCTGGCGGCGGGCTGACAACCGCCGAACAAGAAGGCTTATTGCTGGGCGATGCTGTAGCCGTCGAACGCTTTCTGCTGTTGCAGGGCGGTGACGATGCTTTTGCGGGTGACCGGTTGTTCGGTGCCGTCGTTGTCCAGGAAGGTTTCGCTTTCCAGCTCGGCCTGGTCGCCTTCGCCGACGAAACTGAAGCCCAGGAATTCGAAGGCCTCGCGGTCGACGTTCGGCTTGGAGCGTGGGGTGCGCAAGGGCAGGGTGACGCTGATGCCGTCCTTGCTGATGACAAACACTTCGGCCTCTTTCTTGGGCCGCGAAGCCTTACCTTTGCTGCCGCTCGGATTGCTGATGGCCTGGTGGGTCTGGTTCAGCACTTTCAGGGCCAGGCCATAAACCAGGTCCTGGAAGGTCGGGTCGTCCTTGTAGCTGGACAGGATACGGCTGATGGGGAAGCGGCTGCTCAGGTCTTCCAGTGCCGCGAAATCGGCGGCTTCGGCGTCCTTGAGCTGCTTGAGCTGGCCCATCAGTTCGTAGGCCTTGTCATCGTCGAACGCGTCATGGGCCTGGCGGATGGCGTTGCGCAGCTCACGGATCTGATCGCTTTCGCGGTTCGACTGAAACGCATCGAGAACCATCTCACTGATGCTTTTGGCCTGAGGCAGATGCTGTGAAAGATTGATGGAGTTTTCGTATTCCGCTTTGGACGACAGGGTGACTACGGATTCAGCGGTATTGGAATCGGACATTGAAATTTCACTACTTCTGTTAGCTGGATGAGGCGAGAAAGGCGTTGAGCTTTTTTCCGGTCGCCTAATCTATTGGACCCGGGCGGCGTTGTCACGGTTGAACCGGTGGCAGGTCGGCATTTGTTGTTCAGGTACGCATCATTGGCAGATCACATTCTTGCCGGCCACCTTGGAGCGATACAGCGCCTGGTCCGCCCGGTCCAGCAGCATCGTGTGCTGCTCATCCCCACGCCGCTGCACCACGCCAAAACTCATGGTGACCTGGAAATCGCCCACCGGCAGCAGATCGGACAGGCTGCGGCGAATGGTTTCAGCCATCAGGCAGGCGTCGGCCAGGGAGGTATTGGGCAAAATCATGATGAATTCATCACCCCCCCAACGTGCGAGCAAGTCGCCGTCGCGTTCGCAGCGTTTAACGGCTTGCACCACTTGCACTAGCGCGGCGTCGCCGAAAGCATGACCGTAATGATCATTGATGTCCTTGAAGTCATCGACGTCCATGGCGATCAGTGACAACGGCTCGCGAAAACGCTGGGCACGCTCGCAGGCCAGCGGCAGGGCCTGTTCGAGACGATAGCGGTTGGCAACCCGCGTCAGGGCGTCGGTTTCGGCAAGCCTGCGGTTTTCGTCGAGCTGGATCTGTAACTGATGGTTGACCCGGGACAGTTCCAGGGTTCGCTCCTGGATGACGGCTTCCAGCGATTTGTTGCGCCGTTCCAGTTGTTCGAACAGACGCTTCTTGTCGTCAATGCTGCGATGGGCGCCGATCATCCGCGCCACCGTGCCGTCGGGGTTACGGGCGATCACATAGCCACGGTCCTCGATCCACATCCAGGAGCCGTCGCGCGTGCGACAGCGGTATTCGGCCTGGTAGTGATGGGAGCGTTGTTGCAGGTGGTCGTCGAACAAAGCCATCACCTGCGGATAGTCATCGGGATGGATCACGCTTTCCCACGTCAGCACGGTGTTATCGAGTGAGTGAGGCGGATACCCCAGCATCGTGTACCAGCCAGGGTTGCGGTAGACGAAACCGGTGTTGGCGTTCCAGTCCCAGATGCCATCGCTGACCAGCTCAAGGATGGTGTGCAGCACACCTTCGTCCAGACCGGACAGGTCGAGGCGCAGCATATCGATGTTCGAGGCGTCGCCCATCGTCGTTTCCTCAATCAGCCTTGATATCAAAATGCTCGTCCAAGGAAGAAGAGTAGCCGATGGGGCGGGGTGGCACTAGCGGGGTTCGCTCTGTTGGGGCGCTGACGAGGGCCGGGGGTGGACGGTCTGTGTGGGACTCAAGCGCTGGGGGGAAGATCGCAGCCTCGTTGCACGCGTCAGCTCCTACTTTGTCATTCGGGTTGGGGTTTGCCCCATTGCTGCATCGCAAATTCGACAAAGCTGCGCAGTTTGGGCAACCGATAGCGATCCTGGGCATACATCAGGTTCATTGGCCGGTGGGGGAGTTGATAGTCCTGCAGCAGCGCGACCAGATGGCCTTCTTCCAGGTCTTGCGCCACCAGTGCATCGGGCAGCATCACCACGCCCATGCCGGCCAGGGCCGCGCGATGCAGTCCTGAGGAACTGTTGATCAGCATCGGCCCGGTCACCGGCACCTTGATTTCACCTTCCGGCCCGTTGATGGGCCAGTGATCCTGGGCGAAGCGCCACTCGTCGCCGGCGGAATAGGCGAAGGACAGGCAGTCGTGCTGCTCAAGCTCAGCGGGTCTTTGCGGCGTGCCTCGGCGCGCCAGGTAGGCCCTGGATGCGCAGATGGTCAGGGTGTAGTCCATCAATGGTCGGGCGATCAGCTTAGGGTCGATGGGGCCGAGACGGATGGCGACGTCGAAACCGTGATCCAGCAGGTCCAGGCGCTGGTTGGTGAGCACCACGTCGAGTTTAAGCTGGGGATGGAGCCGGCTGAATTCGGCCAGCGCCGGGGCAAGTCGCTCGGTGCCAAAGGTCAGTGGCGCGGTGATGCGCAAGGTGCCGGTGGGCTCGCCTTGCGTTTGCTCGGCCAGTCGTTCGGAATCGGCCACCAGCCCGAGTACTTCCAGGCAGCGCTGGTAATAGGAAGAGCCGAATTCCGTCAGGCGCTGGCGCCGCGTCGTACGGTTGATCAGGCGCACGCCAAGACGTTCTTCCAGTGCGCGAAGGTGATTACCCACCATGGTGGTGGACATTTCGCACGCTTGGGCCGCCGCTGTCAGGCTCCCGGTTTCCACCACTTTGACGTAAACCGTCATTGCCTGAAAAAGATCCATTATCAAGCCTGGCTTTAAAATGATTGAAGGAATGTAGCGTTTATCCAGCAAGAGTGGCTAACCATACTGGAAAAAACCACCTGATGGAGCTTGAAGCCATGACCGCCGCCTGCCTGATGACCACCTACCAACCCCTGGCACTGAATTTTACCCATGGGTTGGGTACGCGCCTGTGGGATCAGGACGGTCGCGAGTACCTGGATGCGGTGGCGGGCGTGGCTGTGACCAACGTCGGCCATTCCCACCCTCGACTGGTGGAGGCTATCAGCGAACAGGCTGGCCTGCTGCTGCACACCTCCAACCTGTACGGCATCGACTGGCAGCAACGGTTGGCGAAAAAACTCACTCAGCTCTCAGCCATGGATCGGGTGTTTTTTAACAACTCTGGTGCCGAGGCCAACGAAACCGCACTGAAACTGGCGCGCCTTTATGGCTGGCACAAAGGTATCGAGCAGCCATTGGTGGTGGTCATGGAGAATGCGTTTCACGGACGCACATTGGGCACCTTGTCCGCCAGTGATGGCCCGGCGGTGCGCTTGGGCTTCAATCGGTTGCCGGGGGATTTCATCAAGGTGCCATTCGGTGATCTGGCGGCGCTGGAAAATATTCAGCAGGTTCATGGCGAGCGCATCGTTGCGGTACTGGTGGAACCGATCCAGGGCGAAAGCGGTGTGCAACTGGCGCCGCCGGGCTATCTCAAGGCCTTGCGTCAACTGTGCACCCGGCGCGCCTGGTTGCTGATGCTCGACGAGATCCAGACCGGTATCGGCCGCACCGGCCAATGGTTTGCCTTCCAGCACGAAGGCATCGTGCCGGACGTCATGACCCTGGCCAAGGGCTTGGGCAATGGCGTGCCCATCGGCGCCTGCGTGGCCCGGGGCAAAGCGGCCGAACTGTTTACCCCTGGCAGCCACGGCAGCACCTTCGGCGGTAATCCGCTGGCCTGCCGGGTGGGCTGCACGGTGCTGGACATCATCCAGGAGCAAGGTTTGCTGGACAACGCCAGGCATCAGGGTGAACAGTTGCTCAACCGGCTGACGGCCGAACTGGCGGACAACCCGAACGTGCTGGCGATTCGCGGCCAGGGCTTGATGATCGGCGTCGAACTCAAGCAACCGGTCCGCGACCTGAGCCTTTGCGCCGCACGTGACCACGCTCTGCTGATCAATGTCACTCGCGGCAAGACCATCCGCCTGCTGCCCCCGTTGACCATTGATGGGCGGGAAGTGGAGATGATCGTCAGGGGGGTGAGCCGGTGCCTGGCGCAGGATTAAGGCAAGTGCGACACGGCTGGACGGAATTTTTGCCAATTGCCGTGTTCCAACGCCAGCCAGAGTCGATACTGGCACTTCAGAATTAAAATACCAGGAGCACCTTCATGTTCACCTCGCGTCGCTTGATTGTTGTCGCAACCGCTGTGGCCCTGCTGTCCGGCTGCGCGTCGCCTAATCCTTATGACAACCAGGGGCAGGCCTCCACAGAGTCCTCCGGCATGAGCAAGACTGCCAAGTACGGCGGCCTCGGTGCCCTGGCCGGTGCGTTGGCCGGTGCGGCCATCGGTCACGATAACCGTGGCAAGGGTGCATTGATCGGCGCTGCGGTCGTGGGGGCTTCCGCGGCCGGCTACGGTTACTACGCCGACCAGCAGGAAAAGAAACTGCGTGCCAGCATGGCCAATACCGGCGTTGAAGTGCAGCGACAGGGCGACCAGATCAAACTGATCATGCCGGGCAACATCACCTTTGCCACCGACTCGGCGAACATCGCGTCCAGTTTCTACCAGCCGCTGAACAACCTGGCCAACTCCCTCAAGGAGTTCAACCAGAACCAGATCGAAATCGTGGGTTATACCGACAGCACCGGCAGCCGCCAGCACAACATGGATCTGTCGCAACGTCGTGCACAGAGCGTGGCGACCTACCTGACGTCCCAAGGTGTCAGTGGCGCCAACCTGACGGCCCGCGGTGCCGGCCCGGACAATCCGGTGGCCAGCAATGCCGACGTCAATGGCCGCGCGCAAAACCGCCGTGTCGAAGTCAACCTCAAGGCCATTCCGGGCCAGCAATACCAGACAGCGCCGCAGCAGGGGCAGACTTACCAGCAGTACCCATAACCGCTGGGCAGTAAATGAAAGGGGGCCCCTGAAAACAGGGGCCCCCTTTTTTGCGGCTAGCGTTTGGACCTTTGTGGCGAGGGAGCAAGCTCCCTCGCCACAACAGTGTTCACTTTAGTAGATAGGTTCAGTTAGCCTCTTTCACCGCACTCAAGAACGCGCACGTGCGCTCCTGCTGCGGGTTTTCGAAGATCTGCGCCGGAGTGCCCTGTTCGTGGATCTGCCCTTTGTAGAAGAAGCACACCCGGTCGGCGAATTCCCGGGCGAAGCCCATCTGGTGGGTCACCATCAGCATGGTCAGGTTGTGCTCGGCCCCCAGTTTGCGGATCACATTCAGCACTTCGCCACACAGTTCCGGATCGAGTGCCGAGGTCACTTCGTCAAACAGCATCACCTTGGGTCGCATCGCCAGCGCCCGGGCAATCGCCACCCGTTGTTGCTGGCCGCCGGACAACTGCGAAGGGTAATGGTCGAGCTTGCTGCCCAGCCCCACCAGCTCCAGTAAATCGGCGGCGCGCTCCCGGGCTTCCTTCGGATTCATGCCCAGCACCTGCACCGGCGCCTCGATCACGTTTTGCAGCGCGGTCATGTGGGGAAACAGATTGAAGCTCTGGAACACCATGCCGATCTTGCCGCGCACACGGCGGATGTGCCGGTCGTTGGCCGGCACCAGCACGCCGTTGCGGTTGGGCATGTGGGTCAGGGAGTCATCTTCGATACGGATCTGGCCCTGGTCGATGCCTTCCAGGGTCATCAACACCCGCAACAATGTGGACTTGCCCGAGCCGCTGGGGCCGATGATCGCGACTTTTTCACCGGGCGCGACATCCAGGTTCAGATGGTCGAGCACCGTAAAGCTGCCATAGCTTTTGGTCACGTCCTGGAAACTCACGATCGGCCGGGACGGTGTCTGATCTTGCATGGCCGGGGCCTCCTGCTGCGACGCCAGCGTGCTGCGCCGGGACAAATCGGTGGGCGAGGACAGGGGTAAAGTCATTAGCGTAGCTCCATGCGCGTTTCAAGGCGCCGTACCAGATAGGCCAAGGCGAGGCTCAGGGCGAGGAAGAACAGGCCGACCATGGTGATCGGCTCCAGGTAACGGAAATGCTCGGAGCCGATGTTCTTGGCCTGCTGCATGATTTCCACCACGGTGATCGCCGACAGCACCGGCGTGTCCTTGAGCATCGCCACCAGGTAATTGCCCAGCGGCGGTATGATCGGCCGCAGCGCCTGGGGCAGGATGATGTTGCGGTAAGCGTTGTACGGAGCGATGTTCAGTGCCGTCACCGCTTCCCACTGCGCCCGCGGCACCGCGTCGAGGCCGCTGCGATAGACCTCGGCGATGTAGCAGGCGTAGTGCAGGCCGATACCCAGGATCCCCACTTGCATGGCCGTCAGGCTCAAGCCGTAGTTGGGCAGCACGTAATAGAGGAAATACACCTGGATCAGCAGCGGCGTACTGCGGATGAACTCGATCACGGCGGTGGCCGGCCATGACAGCCAGACTTTTCGGCTGCGCCGACCAATTGCCAGGAACAGCCCCAGGACAATCGCGATCAGAAAGCCGATCAGGGTGATGCCCACCGTATTGAGCGAGGCGCGCAGCAAGTCCGGCAGGATCTGTGTGGCGTAGGACCAGTCGAACAGGGTCATGACAGACCTCCACGCATCCGGCCCCGGCTCAGTCGTCGTTCGACATGGCGCATCCCCAGGTTAATGGCCTGGGCGAGGATGAAATACATCACCAGCGCCAGGCTGAAGATCTCCAGGGTCTGGAAGGTTGCCTGATCCAGCTGCCGCGCGCGGAAGCTCAGGTCGGACAACGTGATCAACGACACCAGCGACGTGTTCTTGAGCAATTCGATCAGCAGGTTGGTGCCCGGGGGGATCGCCGCCAGCAGGGCCTGGGGCAGGATGATCCGTTTGAAGCGCTTGAAGCCGCTGAAATTCAGCGCCGTGCAGGCTTCGTATTGCCCCTTGGCCACCGAGCTGATGGCGCCGCGCATGACTTCGGCACCATAAGCGCCGATGTGCAGGCCCAGGCCGACAATCGCCACAGCATAGGGGCTCAACTCAACGTTGAACGGCGGCAGTGGTAGCACGAAGAACAACCAGAACAACTGCACCAGCAGCGACGTGCCCCGAAACACTTCGATGTAGGTGATGGAAAACCAGCGCAGCGCTCGCCACGGTGACAATCGCCCCAAGGCCGCCAGGACCGCGGCGACGATCGCCAGCAGCGAGCCGAGAAAGGTCACCTGAAGCGTGACCCAGGCCCCTTGAATCAATAACGGAAGTAATTCGCCCATGGTTCAACCCGATATCCGATGAAGCAGGGAACAGGCATCACGCACTGCGCGTCATGCCCGTTTCGGCTATGGCTGAGCGCAGAGCTCGGCCGCGGTTTTGCTGGTCACGTTGGACTTGTCGAAACCGAACGGCGCAACGGCCTTGAGGTGTTCTTCAGAGCCTAGCCATTTCTTCAGCTCGGCATTGACCGCATCGCGCAGGTCTTTGTCTTCGGGGCGGAAGGCGAGGGCGCCGTAGCCGATGTGCGACGGGTCGTCCTTGAACTCGGTCATCGCCTCAACCTTGTCACCGCCCTTGCTGGCCAGGCCCTTCATGGTCAGTTGCGTGCCGACGGCAGCGTCCGCGCGACCGGCGCGCACCGCTTGCAACTGCGCGGTGGTGTCGGGGACCTGAAGGATCTGCTCATCCTTGACCCCGGAATCCCGGGCGTACGCCAGGTTCACCGTACCGGCCATGATTGCCAGCTTCACGTCCGGTTGTTTGGCGATGTCTTCATAGCTGTGCAGTTGCTTGGGATTGCCCTTGGCCACGAGCAGGGCATCGGGCAGCTGGTATTGCGGATCGGTGAACAATACCTGCTTGCAGCGCGCCGGGGTGATGTACATCCCGGCGGCAATCACATCGAATCGGCCGGCGCGCAGGCCGGGAATCAGCGAGCCCCATTCGGTGAGCACGCCGTTGACCTGCTTGATGCCCATCTTGGCGAAGATGATCTTGGCGATTTCCGGTGATTCACCGGTAACGGTGCCGTCGGTTTCGGTAAAGGCGAACGGAGTTTCGTTGGCGTAGCCGATCCGGATGCTGCTGTTGCTTTTGACGGTATCGAGGGTGGCGGCGTGAACGCTGCCAGCCAGGCCAAGTACGGCACAAGTCATTAAGAGCCGACGCAGGGGCGCGCATGTGGCGGGAAGGAAATTGCTCATCGGTAAAATCTCCTGTTTCTTGTGGATCCGTCGTTTGACGGCTCTGTGGTAGGAGGCAGTGTTACAAGAGCAAAGCGTACAGCGGCTGATCCGGCCTTGGCCTGGAATCGGGAGCGGCGCCGGTACAGGTCGATCCGGCTTTTTTGTCGGGGTGGTGAACCCGCCTGGATGACAACCTTGGACCGAGCATACAAAAGCCCCGGCACCGATTGTATTGCACTAGGACAATTGCTTTGTCGCCGTTGCCGCGGGATGCTGTGCGCACCAGAACACACGCGGGTTGCAGCGTCATGGAAAAGTGGAAATCAGCCTTGGACGCGGCCCGTAGCGGTGAGTCCAAATACAAGATTCTGGTACAGGCCATTGCTGACGATATCGAGCAGGGCGCCCTGGCCAATGACCAACGTCTGCCGCCGCAACGGCAAGTGGCCGACGCCATGGGCATCAGCGTGCAGACCGTCACCAATGCCTACAAGGAGCTGGAGCGCCAGGGGCTGGTGCGCTGTGAAGTGGGGCGCGGCAGCTTCGTTTCGCGACGTATGAGTGATCGGGTCGCAACCTACATTCTCGACAGCCCCGAACGCGCGCTGGTGGATTTTTCCATCACGCGAATCATGCACACCCGCGAGCACGACCAGTTCTGGCGCGACACCTGCCTTCAATTGAGCACCGAAGAAGATCAGCCGTGGATTCATGCTTTTCGTCCGATCGCAGGTTTTGAATCCCATCGCGAAGCGGCCGCCCAATGGATCGGCCGCCAGAGGTTGAAGGTTGATCGCAATGACATATTGATCACCAACGGCGCAGCCCATGGGATCTTCCTTGCTCTTGCTTCCCTGGCCGGCCCCGATGATGTGGTGCTCTGCGAAGGGGTGACCGACCACGGGGTGATCGGCAATTCCCAGGTGCTGGGTTTCACCCTCAAGGGCCTGGAGATGGATCGCTATGGCATCGACCCTGAACACTTCGAGGACATGTGCAGCAACGAGCGCATCACCGCGCTGGTGTGCACGCCGAACCTGAACAACCCCACCACCAGCCTGATGCCCGACACCCGCCGGCGGGAAATCGCCGAGATTGCCCGGCGCTTTGGTGTGCACATCATCGAAGATGACGTATACGGTCCGCTGCTGGACGAGCGCCGTGCGCCGCCCATCAGCCACTACCTGCCGGAGCTGTCGTTCTATTGCACCAGCATGACCAAGTCGGTGCTCACGGGGCTGCGCATCGGTTATCTGGTGGTGCCCAAGCGCCTGGCGCTGCGCACCGAGAGCATCCTGCGGGTCAACAGCTGGATGGCCACGCCGATGGTCTCGGAGATCGCCGCCCGCTGGATTCGCGATGGCCGCGCCGAGTCGCTGGTGCAGCTGCAACGACGGCTGTTGGCCGGGCGCCAGGCGATGGTGACCAAGTACATGGGCGAGCATCTGCTGGGCCAGCATCCTCACGCCTTGAATGCCTGGATCGGCATCCCACCCCGGTGGGAGGTGGACAGCCTGGTGCGGGCGCTGCGGCACAAACACATCGCCGTGACCTCTCCCGACCCGTTCACCGTGCGCGGCACCCCCAAACCTCGTGCGGTGCGAGTATGCGTAGGCGCCGAATGCAGCGATGAGGAAATGCGCCATGCGCTGATCGGCATGCGCGAGATGTTTGACCAGTATCCGCAGGTGCATGATTTTTAACTGTGGGAGCGAGCCTGCTCGCGATAGCGGCGTAACAGCCAACAGAAACTGTGGCTGTACTGTCCCCGTCGCGAGCAGGCTCGCTCCCACAGGGGATTTGTAGTGGTCGAGGATTTTGGGGCCGGACAATCATTGATTAAATTGCCCTAGTACATTCATCACCACAATCCAGCCCTCTTAGACTGCGCCCAACACATCAGCTCGGGACGCGGTCATGGCAGTGTTGCAGCTACAGGATGTCTACCTCGCTCGCCAGCGCATCGAATCGCTGGTGCGGCGTACGCCCATGGAGCATTCCCCCAGCCTGTCACGGCTGATGGGGGTGGCGGTGTACCTCAAGCTCGAATCCCTGCAAATCACCGGCAGCTTCAAATTGCGTGGTGCGAGCAATGCCGTGGCCCAGCTCAGCCCCGAGCAAAAGGCCCTCGGCGTGGTCACCGCTTCGACCGGCAATCATGGTCGGGCGCTGGCCCATGCCGCTTCGCAACAAGGCGTCAAGGCGATTGTCTGCCTGTCGAACCTGGTGCCGGCCAACAAGGTCCAGGCGATCCGCGACCTCGGCGCGCAGGTGTGCATCGTCGGCCAGTCCCAGGACGATGCCCAGCGCGAAGCCGAACGCATCGCCAGAGAGCAGGGTGCGACCTTTCTGCCGCCCTTCGACCATCCAACGATCATCGCCGGCCAGGGCACCCTCGGCCTGGAGATCCTCGAACAACAGCCGGATGTGGCCCAGGTGCTGGTGCCGTTGTCCGGTGGCGGCCTGTTCGCCGGTGTGGCGCTGGCGCTCAAAAATGCGAATCCGGCGATTCAGGTGCATGGCATCAGCATGGCCCGAGGCGCCGCCATGGGCGCCAGCCTCGCCGCCGGGCATCCGGTGGAAGTCGAGGAGTTGCCCACCCTGGCGGACTCCCTCGGCGGCGGCATCGGCCTGGACAACCGCTACACCTTCGACATGACCCGGCAACTGAGCGATGACCTGCACCTGCTTTCAGAAGCTTCCATCGCCAATGCCTTGCGCCACGCCTATCACGAGGAACGCCTGGTGCTTGAGGGCGCTGCCGTGGTGGGTATTGCCGCTTTGCTCGACGGCCTGATCGAACCGCGCGGCCCCATTGTGCTGGTGATCAGCGGGCGCAACGTCGACACCGAACAACATGCCCGCGTGATCGCCGGTGCCCCTCAATAACCTTCAGCCGCAACGGAGCCAGCCATGAGTGAAGTCACCCTATTGAGCGAAGCGGATCTGCGCAGTTGCGTGGCCCTCGACTTGCCCAGCATCGACGCCATTGAGCAGGCCTTCGTGCTGCTGGCAACGGCAGCCGTGGCGATGCCGCCGATCCTGCGGCTGGACATCCCCGAACATAACGGTGAGGTGGATGTGAAGACCGCTTATCTGCCGGGTCTGGAGCGGTTTGCGATCAAGGTCAGCCCAGGCTTTTTCGATAATCCGAAACTCGGCCTGCCCAGCCTCAACGGCATGATGATGCTGTTGTCGGCGCGCACCGGTTTGCTCGAGGCGCTGTTACTCGACAACGGCTACCTCACTGCCGTGCGCACGGCCGCGGCCGGGGCGGTGGCGGCGCGCTGCCTGTCCCGCCCGCAGAGCCGCAGTGTCGCGTTGATCGGCGCTGGCGAGCAGGCCGCGTTGCAGCTTCAGGCGCTGCGTCTGGTGCGGCCCATCGAGGAGGTGCGGGTCTGGGCTCGCGATGCACAAAAGGCCCAGGCCTTCAGTGCCGAACTGGCACGTGAGACGGGGCTTTCGGTGACACCGTGCGCAACGCTCGACGCCGCGCTGGAAGGTGTGGACATCGCCATTACCTGCACACCCAGTCGTGAGCCGCTGATCGAGTCCCGGCATCTGCATCCCGGCCTGCATATCACGGCGATGGGCTCGGACGCGGAGCACAAGAACGAGATTTGTCCGCAAGCCCTGGCGGCAGTCGACTGCTACGTCGCTGATCGCCTGAGCCAGACCCGCGTGCTCGGCGAATTGCATCACGCCCTGGCGGCCGGTGTCGTCGGCGATGAGTCGGCGTTGCTGGAACTGGGCCAGGTACTGGCGGGGCAGCGGGCCGGGCGGACCGATGAGGCGCAAGTCACCTTGTGCGACCTCACCGGCACCGGCGCCCAGGACACCGCCATCGCCAACCTGGCCTTTGAGCGGGCGCGGGCGGCAGGCAAGGGTTTCCCATTCGGTCGTTGACCGATCTTTTATTCGTGCGTCATTGATCAGAGGGCAGGTGGATGTCAGAGATAGTCGTCAATCTTCCGTTCCAGCGGGAGGAATACGCCCAGCGCCTGGCGAAGGTCCGTGTGGCCATGCAGGTCCAGGGCCTGGAGCTGTTGCTAGTCACCGATCCGTCGAACATGGCCTGGCTCACCGGCTACGACGGTTGGTCGTTCTACGTACACCAGTGCGTGCTGCTGGCGCTGGACGGCGAGCCCGTGTGGTTCGGTCGCGGCCAGGATGCCAACGGTGCCAAACGCACGGTGTTCATGCAGGCCGAGAATATCGTCGGCTACCCGGACATCTACGTGCAGTCGCGCGAACGCCATCCCATGGACTACCTGTCCCGGGAAGTGATCAGCGCTCGTGGCTGGGGCGCGCTGACCATCGGCGTGGAGATGGACAACTACTACTTCAGCGCCGCCGCATACCTGTCGCTGCAAAAACATTTGCCGCAGGCCAAACTGGTGGACGCGGTGGGCCTGGTGAACTGGCAGCGGGCGGTCAAGTCCCCCCAGGAAATCGCCTACATGCGCATCGCCGCGCGCATCGTCGAGAACATGCACGGTCGGATTCTGGAGCGGATCGAGCCGGGTATGCGCAAGAACGAACTGGTGGCCGAGATCTACAGCAGCGGTATCCTTGGGGCCGATGGTCATGGCGGCGATTACCCGGCCATCGTGCCCTTGCTGCCCACTGGTGCCGACGCCAGCGCGCCGCACCTGACCTGGGACGACTCGCCGTTCGAGAAGGGCGCCGGGACTTTTTTCGAGATTGCCGGTTGCTACAAGCGTTACCACTGCCCGCTGTCACGCACCATCTACCTGGGCAAGCCGCCGCAGCATTTTCTCGACGGCGAAAAAGCCGTGGTCGAGGGCATCGCCGCCGGCCTGGACGCGGCCAAGCCGGGCAACACCACGGGCGACATCGCCGTGGCGTTTTTCAAAGTGCTGGAGAAGTTCGGCATCCACAAGGACAGCCGTTGCGGCTACCCGATCGGTATCAGTTACCCACCGGATTGGGGCGAGCGCACCATGAGCCTGCGCCCCGGCGACACCAGCGTGTTGCAGCCGGGCATGACGTTCCACTTCATGCCGGGATTGTGGATGGACGATTGGGGCCTGGAAATCACTGAAAGCATCCTGATCACCGAAACCGGCGTCGAGACGCTGTGTAACGTGCCTCGTCAATTGTTCGTGAAGGATTGAGCCATGACTGACTTGCCTGCCAATCCCATCAGCGCCACGGTCGATTTCACCCGCGAGGGCGTACAGCACGGTTTCCTCAAACTGCCGTATTCGCGAGACGATTCGGCCTGGGGCGCGGTGATGATTCCCATCACCGTGATCCAGCGCGGCAGCGGCCCGACGGCGTTGCTCAGTGGTGGCAACCACGGCGATGAGTACGAAGGCCCGGTAGCCCTGAGCAAGCTGGCACAACGGTTGACCGCGCAAGAGGTGAGCGGAAGGGTGATTATCGTGCCGTTCATGAACACCCCGGCGTTCCATGCCGCACGCCGGACTTCGCCCATCGACAAGGGCAATCTCAACCGCAGTTTTCCCGGCAAGCCGGACGGTACCGTCACCGAGAAAATCGCCGATTACTTCAACCGTACATTGCTGCCTTTGGCCGACATCGTCCTGGACATCCACTCCGGTGGCCGCACTCTGGACTTCCTGCCGTTCGCCGCCTGCCACGTGTTGCCGGACAAGCAGCAACAGGCCCGTTGCGAGGCGGGGATGCTGGCGTTCAATGCGCCGTATTGCATGCGCATGCTGGAACTGGACGCCGGGGCGATGTACGACACTGCCGCCGAATCCCAGGGCAAGGTGTTTGTCACCACCGAACTGGGCGGTGGCGGCTCATCGACGGCCCGCAGCGTGGCGATTGCCGAGCGCGGCGTACGCAATCTGCTGATCCACGCCGGCATCCTGCGCGGCGAAATCGAGCTACAGCCATCGATGATGCTCGACATGCCCGATGCCAGTTGCTTCATCGCCAGCGAACACGACGGCCTGCTGGAAATGTGCCGCGACCTGGGAGAACACGTGACCCTGGGTGAGGTGGTGGCGCGTATCTACGACGCCACCCGCAGCGGCGTTGCCCCCGTTGAATACCGCGCCGCCCGCAGCGGGCTGCTGGCGGCCCGACACTTTCCGGGGCTGGTGCAGTGTGGCGATACCTTGGCAGTGATTGCGGATGTGTTGGCGTGAGTCGGGTTGGGCACTGAACTTGTGGCGAGGGGATTTATCCCCGCTGGGTTGCGCAGCGACCCTACAACCTGACACTTCGGTATGGCAGACAGATTGAGTCAGTAGCTTGGGGGCTGCTTCGCAGCCCAGCGGGGATAAATCCCCTCGCCACAATTGATGTATGCCTTGAGTTTTTAATCACCGGGAGCCCGGCCCATGCACAAGCTCGACCGCTATGACCTCAAGATCCTGCAGATCCTCGCCGAGGATGGACGGATCACCAAGTCGAGTCTGGCCGAGGCGATCAACCTTTCGGTGACGCCGGCCTGGGAGCGGGTGCGCAAGCTGGAAATGGCAGGGCTGATCACCGGCTATCGGGCGCAGATCGACTGGGGCGCGGTGTTCAAGCGTCAACAGGTGCTAGTGGAAATCACCCTGGCCCGACACACCGCCCAGGACATGCGTCGCTTCGAGCAGCGCATGGCCACCGCCCCGCAAGTCGCGTTCTGTTACGCCACCGGCGGCGGGGTGGATTACCTGGCGATGATCCAGTCTCCGGATATCGATCACTACCAGCGCTTTGTCGATCAACTGCTACTCGAAGACCTCGGCATCGAGCGCTATTTCACCTACATCGTCACCAAAGTCATCAAGACCGGCGGCGCCTTGCCGGCGGAGCTGGCACCGTCAACCTGAGCACCGCAGAAATCACTTTTACAGCCCCTTGTTTCAGGAAAAACCAAGCAATGACCCACGGCAAACACCCGATTATCCAAGTGCTGCTGCCCTAGCATGGTTTCACGCACACGGTCTGGAGTGAACGTCATGACTTATCAACATCCGCTGCTGTTCAAAGCGCTTTGCTACATCAACGGCCAGTGGGTCCACAGCGACAGCGGCCAGAGCATTGCCGTGCACAATCCCGCCACCCGCACGGTGATCGGCCATGTGCCGATGCTCGATCAGCCGCAGATTGTCGCGGCGGTGGACGCGGCCCAGCAAGCATTCCCCGCGTGGCGTGAACAGAGCCTGGATGCCCGGGGCGAGATTCTACGACGCTGGGCGGCCTTGATCGTCGAACACAGTGAAGACCTGGCGCGCATCCTCAGCCTGGAGCAGGGCAAATCCCTGGCCGAATCCCGTGGCGAAATCGCCTATGCCGCAAGCTTCATTCCCTGGTTCGCTGAAGAGGCCCGGCGTTTGTACGGGCAGAATATCCCCAGCCACATTCCCAACGCCCACCTGGGCACCCTCAAGGAGCCGGTGGGTGTCTGTGCGCTGCTCACGCCGTGGAATTTTCCGTCGGCGATGATCACCCGCAAGGCCGCCGCTGCCCTGGCTGCCGGTTGCACCGTGGTCATCAAACCGGCCCACGAAACGCCGTACTCGGCTTTGGCCTTGGCGCAATTGGCCGAGGAGGCGGGTTTTCCTGCCGGGGTCTTCAACGTGGTGTTGGGTGAGCCGCAGATGACCATGGAAACCCTGGTCAAGGATCGCCGTGTCCGCTCAGTGAGTTTCACCGGCTCGACTCGGGTCGGCAAACTGGTGCTGCAAGCCGCCGCCCATGATGTGAAGAAAGTCGCCCTGGAGTTGGGCGGCAACGCGCCGTTCATTGTCTGCGCCGATGCTGACCTGGCGCTGGCGGTAAAAGTCGCCGTGGAGGCGAAGTTCCAGACCTCGGGCCAGGATTGCTGCGCGGCGAACCGGATCATGGTCCAGCGCCCGGTTTATCAGGCGTTCCTCAGCCGTTTCGCCGCGGCGGTTCGGGCGTTGCGGGTCGGCCCGGCCATGGTCGATCAGCAGGAGCAGGATGTGGATATTGGCCCGTTGATGCACCAGGCGGCATTCGACGTAACTGCCGACCGGGTCGCCGATGCGCTGGCCCTTGGCGCCCAGCGCCTGGTCGGTGGCGAGGCCCATGCCTTGGGCGGGTTGTTCTACCAGCCAACGGTGCTGGCTGATGTCACGCCGCAGATGCGCATCTACCGCGAAGAAAATTTCGCGCCCATCGCCGGGGTGATGCCATTTGACACTCTGGATGAAGCCATCGAAATGGCCAACGACACCGAATACGGTCTGGCAGCCTATATTTGCACCAACCGCCTGGACCTCATTTATCCACTGATTCGCCGTCTCGACCACGCCATGGTCGCGGTCAACGGCGTCAAGTTCACCGGCCATCCGATCCCCTTCGGTGGCATGAAAGCCTCGGGCCTTGGTCGCGAGGGTGGCAGCGAGGGCTTCGAGCCCTTCGTCGAAATTAAATACTTTTGCCTGCACCATCAAGGCCAGTTCCCAGGAGAATCCGCATGAGCCAGGAATTCAACACGCTGTTCGAACAAGACCGTGCGCATTTCATGCACCCCTCGACCCACGCCCACGACCACGCCAGCGGTGCGCTCAAGGGCCGGATCATCAAGAGCGCAGCGGGCATCCGCATTCGCGACCATGAAGGCCGTGACTTCATCGACGCCTTTGCCGGCCTCTACTGCGTGAACATCGGCTACGGCCGCACCGAAGTGGCCGATGCCATCTACAAGCAGGCCAAGGAACTGGCCTACTACCACACCTACGTCGGCCACTCGAGCGAGGCGATCATCGAACTGTCCAGTCGCATCATGGACTGGGCACCGGAAGGGATGAAAAAGGTCTACTACGGCCTGTCCGGTTCCGATGCCAACGAAACCCAGGTCAAACTGGTGCGTTACTACAACAACGTGCTGGGCCGGCCGCAGAAGAAGAAAATCATCTCTCGCGATCGTGGCTACCATGGTTCGGGCATCATGACCGGCAGCCTGACTGGGCTGGCGACCTTCCACCAGCATTTCGACCTGCCGGCGGAAGGGGTCAAGCACACCGTGTGCCCCCATTGGTATCGCAAGGCCCCGGCGGGCATGGACGAAGGCACGTTCGTACGCTACTGCGCCGATGAGCTGGAAAAAATGATCCTGGCTGAAGGGCCGGACACCGTGGCGGCGTTCATTGGTGAGCCTTTGATGGGCACGGGCGGGATCATTGTTCCGCCGGCCGGTTATTGGGACGCAATCCAGGCGGTGCTGAAAAAGTATGACGTGTTGCTGATTGCCGATGAAGTGGTCTGCGCCTTCGGTCGCCTGGGCTCGAAGATGGGCAGCCAGCGCTACGGCATGAAGCCGGACCTGATCACCACCGCCAAAGGCCTGACCAGCGCGTATGCACCGTTGTCGGCGGTGATCATCGGGGAAAAGGTCTGGAGTGTGATTGAAAAAGCCTCCCAGACCGAAGGCGCCATGGGGCACGGCTGGACCTATTCAGGACATCCGATCTGCGCGGCGGCGGCACTGGCCAACCTCGACATTCTCGAGCGGGAAAACCTCACCGCCAACGCCGAGGATGTCGGCGGCTACCTGAACCGCCGGCTGCGTGAAAGCCTCGAAGGCCATCCGCTGGTGGGTGAAGTGCGCGGTGATGGCATGCTTGCGGCGGTGGAGTTCATGGCTGATCGCGAGCAGCGCAGCGCTTTTGATCCGGCGCTGAAAGTCGGCCCCAGGGTCTCGGCCGCTTGCCTGGAACGCGGCATGATCGCCCGCGCCATGCCCCACGGCGACATCCTGGGCTTCGCCCCGCCGCTGATCCTGACCCGCGAAGAGGCGGACCTGATCGTCGACATCACCAAAGGGGCTATCGATCAGGTGGCGGGTGAAGTGTTGGGGTGAGGGCAGGGTGGCGCAGAACCTGTGACACCAGCTCCCACAGGAGATGGGGGCGGGCACAGACTTTGTGAACACCCCAATCAAAACTGTGGAAGCGAGCCTGCTCGCGAAAGCGGTGTGTCTGAAACGGTGATGCTGGATGTGCCGCCGACATCGCGAGCAGGCTCGCTCCCACAAGGCGTCGGAGTCAAAAAAAGCCCGCCCGATCATGCGATCGGGCGGGCTTTTGGGTGTCGCTTGGAGATTACTTCTTCAAACCGTAATGCTCATCGAGCATGCCGGGTGAATTGGGGGCCTTGGGGGCGTAGTCCCGGGGCGGTTCCTGGACCTCTTTTGGCGGGGTCAGGCGTTCCCGTGGCGTCTGCGCCGCATCAGCGTGCAGGGCGGCCAGCAGGCGTTGGCGAGTCTGCTCGTCGAGGGCCAGGCGATTGGCACCCTCGGACAAATGATCCTGGACGTCCTGGTAGCTCTGAGTGAGTTTTTTCACCAGAGAAGCGGTGCTGTTGAAGTGAGTGACCACTTCATTCTGATAACTGTCGAAACGTTCCTGAATGTCGTCCAGCTGACGTTGCGTGCTGTTAGGCACCGCATTGGGCAGCAGTCGGGCAAGCAGGAATCCAATGGCGACACCGGCAACCAGGGCAAGAGTCGGCAACAGCCAAACTAAGAGCGAGTGTTCCACGAGTCCTTCCTCTATAAACGGCTTTGCTTTACGTTAACGGCTCGGACCTGCGCTGTATACCGCGAAGAACATCGCAATCATGCCAGGCACAGACTTTTAGCTAGACGAGTCGACCCTATTCGGGGTCACGGAGTTCTTTCCCTTGCTTATGCGCGAAACCCCTGTAGTCATTGATGGCCCCGTGGGCCAACTGGAAGCCTTGTACCTGGACAGCGAAGCGCCCCGTGGCCTGGCGCTGATCTGCCACCCCAACCCGGTGCAGGGCGGGACCATGCTCAACAAAGTCGTCTCGACCTTGCAACGCACTGCCCGTGATGCTGGCCTGGTTACGTTGCGTTTCAATTATCGCGGGGTCGGCGCCAGTGCCGGCAGCCATGACATGGGCACCGGCGAAGTCGACGACGCCCAGGCTGCAGCCGATTGGTTGCGGGAAAAATACCCGCAACTGCCGCTCACCCTGTTCGGTTTCTCGTTTGGCGGCTTCGTTGCCGCAAGCCTTGGCGGACGTCTGGAAGCCCAGGGCCAGCCACCCAAGCACCTGTTCATGGTGGCCCCGGCGGTGATGCGCCTGGACGCGCAATCGCCCTTGCCGATGAGCGGCGAGTTGACCGTGATCCAGCCGGAAACCGACGAAGTGGTCGACCCCCAGCTGGTTTACCAATGGTCGGACACGCTCCCGCGCCCCCATGAGCTGCTGAAAGTGGCAGAATGCGGGCACTTTTTCCATGGCAAGCTGACCGATCTCAAGGATCTGCTCCTGCCGCGCCTCTCGAATTGACAGCAGTCTGACAAGCGATAACCCATGACGACTCGTACCCGCATCCTGACCGGCATCACCACCACCGGCACCCCGCACCTGGGCAACTACGCCGGCGCTATCCGTCCGGCGATCCTCGCCAGCCGCGACAGCAACGCCGATTCGTTCTATTTCCTGGCCGACTACCACGCCTTGATCAAATGCGATGACCCGTTGCGCATCCAGCGCTCGCGCCTGGAAATCGCAGCGACCTGGCTGGCCGGTGGCCTGGATGTGGACCGCGTGACCTTCTATCGCCAGTCCGACATTCCCGAAATTCCGGAACTGACCTGGCTGCTGACCTGCGTCGCCGCCAAGGGGCTGCTCAATCGCGCCCACGCCTACAAGGCGTCGGTGGACAAAAACGTCGAGGCCGGCGAAGACCCGGACGCCGGCATCACCATGGGGCTGTACAGCTACCCGGTGCTGATGGCCGCGGACATCCTGATGTTCAACGCCCACAAGGTGCCGGTTGGTCGCGACCAGATCCAGCACGTGGAAATGGCCCGCGACATCGGCCAGCGCTTCAACCATCTGTTCGGCCAGGGCAAGGAGTTTTTCACCATGCCCGAGGCGCTGATCGAGGAGAGCGTCGCCACCCTGCCGGGCCTTGATGGCCGCAAGATGTCCAAGAGCTACGACAACACCATCCCGTTGTTCAGCAGCGCCAAGGACATGAAGGACGCGATCTCGCGGATCGTCACCGACTCCCGCGCACCGGGCGAAGCCAAGGATCCGGACAATTCCCACCTGTTCACCTTGTTCCAGGCCTTCGCCACGCCAGCGCAGTCCGACGAGTTCCGCAGCGAACTGCTGCAGGGCCTGGGTTGGGGCGAAGCCAAGAACCGCCTGTTCCAATTGCTCGACAGTGAATTGGGCGAGTCCCGCGAACGTTATCACCAGTTGATCGAGCGCCCGGCGGACCTTGAAGACATCCTGCAACTGGGCGCGAAAAAAGCCCGGGCCGTGGCCACACCGTTCCTCAACGAACTGCGCGAAGCCGTCGGCCTGCGTTCGTTTGTCAGCCAGGTTCAGGTGGCGACCAGCACGAAAAAGAAAGTGGCCAAAGCCGCACGTTTTGTGAGCTTTCGCGAAGACGACGGCAGTTTCCGCTTCCGTCTGCTGGCCGCCGATGGCGAGCAATTGGTGTTGTCGCGCAATTTTGCCGATGGCAAGACCGCGGGCCAGGTCACCAAGCAACTTCAAGCCGGCCAGCCCCTGGACGTGCGCAGCGACGAGCTGAGCTTCAGTGTCTGGCTTGACGGCGCCTGTGTGGCCGACAGTCCGGCCTTTGCGGACAGCGCCGCTCGGGATGCTGCCATCGAGGCTTTGCGCGTGGCCCTGACGCCAGTTCAGGACTGAACCGGGGCTATTCCGACCATCGGCTCGAATAAGGGCCGATTGCCATTCCCGCGGGCCGTCGCTACAGTGACGGCCCGTTTTTGTTGCCTTGCTAACGAATATGACGCCCCTAGAACGATATCAAGCTGATCTGAAACGCCCGGAGTTTTTCCACGACGCAGCCCAGGAAACGGCAGTGCGGCATTTGCAGCGCCTGTACGACGATCTGGTCGCCGCGTCGAACAACAAGCCGGGCTTGTTGGGCAAACTGTTCGGCAAGAAGGATCAGGTCCCGGTCAAGGGCCTGTATTTCTGGGGCGGTGTCGGCCGTGGCAAAACCTACCTGGTCGACACCTTCTTCGAGGCGTTGCCGTTCAAGGAGAAGACACGGACGCACTTCCACCGCTTCATGAAGCGTGTGCATGAAGAAATGAAGACGCTGGGCGGCGAGAAGAACCCGCTGACCATCATCGCCAAGCGGTTCTCCGACGAGACCCGGGTGATCTGCTTCGATGAGTTTTTCGTTTCCGACATCACCGACGCCATGATTCTCGGCACCTTGATGGAGGAGCTGTTCAAGAACGGCGTGACTTTGGTCGCCACCTCGAACATCGTGCCGGACGGTCTTTACAAGGACGGCCTGCAACGCGCGCGTTTCCTGCCGGCCATTGCGCTGATCAAGGAACACACCGATATCGTCAACGTCGACAGCGGGGTGGACTATCGCCTGCGTCACCTGGAGCAGGCGGAGCTGTTTCACTTCCCCCTGGACGCCGCGGCTGAAGAAAGCCTGCGCAAGAGCTTCCGGGCCCTGACGCCGGAATGCACCCAGGCGGTCGAAAATGATGTGTTGGTCATCGAGAATCGCCAGATCCGCGCCGTGCGGACCTGCGATGACGTGGCCTGGTTCGACTTTCGTGAACTGTGCGATGGCCCTCGTAGCCAGAACGACTACATCGAGCTGGGCAAGATCTTCCACGCGGTACTGCTCAGCAACGTGGAGCAAATGAGCGTCACCACCGACGACATTGCCCGCCGGTTCATCAACATGGTCGACGAGTTCTACGACCGTAACGTGAAGCTGATCATTTCGGCCGAAGTCGAACTCAAGGATCTCTACACCGGCGGTCGCCTGACCTTTGAGTTCCAGCGAACCTTGAGTCGTTTGCTGGAAATGCAATCACACGAATTCCTGGCGCGGGCGCATAAGCCGTAATCCGGCTCGGATAAAAAAGGCCTGCAATTGCAGGCCTTTTTTGCGCGTGCGAGCTCAACGGCGCACCGCATAACCCTGTGGGAGCGAGCCTGCTCGCGATAGCGGTGTGGCAGCCAGCATTGATGTTGACTGATACACCGCTATCGCGAGCAGGCTCGCTCCCACATTGGACTGTATTCAACCCTTGATTCACGCCGCCTGCTGAAATTGCTGTCGATACTGGTTCGGCGATAACTCGGTATGTTGGCGGAACAGCCGTGCGAAGAAGCTTGCATCGTCGTAGCCGACTTCATAGCTGATGGTCTTGATGCTTTTGCGGCTGCCGGACAACAAGCCCTTGGCGGTTTCTATACGCAGCCGTTGCAGGTAATGCAGCGGTTTGTCCCCCGTGGCGGTCTGGAAGCGGCGCATGAAGTTGCGGATGCTCATACCGTGCTCCCGAGCGACGTCCTCAAAGCGGAACTTGTCGGCGAAGTGTTCTTCGAGCCAGTGCTGGATCTGCAGGATGATCACATCCTGATGCAGTTTCTGGCCCCCGAAACCGATTCTTCCCGGTGAGTAGCTGCGCTGCACTTCATAGAGAATGTCTCGTGCCACGGCCTGGGCCACGTTGGCGCCGCAGAACCGTTCGATGAGGTAGATATAGAGGTCGCAGGCCGAGCGCAGAACAGGTTGTCGGCGTCGGTCAGGTGCTTGTCCTGGTTGAGGTGGACCTGGGGGAAGCGCTCCTTGAAGGCGTTGAAGAACCGCCAGTACGTGGTGGCTTCCTTGCCATCGAGCAGCCCGGCCTCGGCCAGCCAGAACACCCCGGTCGCCTCGCCGCAGAGCACTGCGCCACGGGCATGCTGTTCCCGCAGCCAGGGCAGGACCTGCGGGTAACGTTCGCAGAGGGTGGCGAAATCATCCCAAAAAGCCGGGAGGATGATCACATCGGTGTTTTCCAGGCCGCCGTCCACCGGCATGATCACGTCGCTGAAGCTGTTCACCGGTTTGCCGTCGGGGCTGACCAGCCGCGTTTCGAACGCCGGTGTCAGGCCGTGGCCCAGTTGTTTGCCGTAGCGCAGGCTGGCCAGGTGGAAAAAATCCTTGGCTTGCATGAGGGTGGAAGCGAAAACCCGGTCGATAGCCAGGATGCTGACGCGCCGCAAGGGCGTGGAGGTGTGCTTGGACATAGTTGATCTTTATTTTTATAGGGGAAAGTGGTCACCAGACGGCTGGATCGTCTTATTTTTTGTCGGATGTGTCCAGTGTCCTGTCATCCCTCGCAGGCTTAGGCTCTGTTGGATAACCCCCTCGAACAATAATGCAAAGGTGCGCCATGATCCCCAGAACCCTGTTCAGTTCCGAACACGAACTGTTTCGCGACAGCGTACGAACCTTCCTCGAAAAAGAAGCGGTGCCGTACCACAGCCAGTGGGAAAAACAGGGGCATGTGGATCGTCAGCTGTGGAACAAGGCGGGGGAGGCGGGGATGTTGTGCTCGCATCTGCCAGAGGCTTATGGCGGGCTGGATGCCGATTTTCTCTACAGCACCGTGGTGATTGAAGAAATTGGAAGGCTGGGGCTGACGGGCATCGGCTTCTCGCTGCACTCCGACATCGTGGCACCCTACATCCTGCACTACGGCAGCGAAGCGCTGAAACACAAGTACCTGCCCAAACTGGTGTCTGGTGAGATGGTCACGGCCATCGCTATGACCGAGCCGGGCGCCGGTTCCGACCTGCAAGGCGTGAAGACCACGGCGGTGCTGGAGGGTGATGAGTACATCATCAACGGCTCGAAGACCTTTATCACCAACGGCTTTCTGGCCGACTTGGTGATCGTGGTTGCCAAGACCGATCCGAAGGCAGGCGCCAAGGGCACCAGTCTGTTCCTGGTGGAAGCGGGCACACCTGGCTTCGAAAAAGGCAAGCGCCTGGAGAAGGTCGGGATGAAGGCTCAGGACACTTCGGAGCTGTTCTTCCAGGATGTTCGCGTGCCCAAGGAAAACCTGCTGGGGCAGGCCGGGATGGGCTTTGCCTACCTGATGCAGGAACTGCCCCAGGAACGCCTGACGGTGGCTATTGGCGGCCTGGCGTCGGCCGAAGCGGCGCTGCAATGGACGCTGGACTACACCCGCGAGCGCAAGGCTTTTGGTAAATCCATCGCGGACTTCCAGAACACCCGGTTCAAACTGGCGGAAATGGCGACCGAGATCCAGATCGGTCGGGTCTTCGTCGACCGCTGCCTGGAACTGCATCTGCAAGGCAAGCTCGACGTGCCGACGGCGGCGATGGCCAAGTACTGGGGCACCGACCTGCAGTGCAAGGTGCTCGACGAATGCGTGCAGCTGCATGGCGGCTACGGGTTCATGTGGGAATACCCGGTCGCCCGGGCGTGGGCCGACGCGCGGGTGCAGCGCATCTATGCCGGGACCAATGAAATCATGAAGGAAATTATTGCGCGGTCGCTTTGATGTCGTAGTGACTGTTAGACCGCTATCGCGAGCAGGCTCGCTCCCACATGGGCTCTGTGTCGATCACAATGTTGTGGTCAGACATAAATCCCATGTGGGAGCGAGCCTGCTCGCGATGGGGGCTATGAACTGATCAAGGCGCCGGGTTTGGCTGATCCTTGTGGATCGCCTCGATCCCCGCCAGCACTTCATCGGACAGCTTCAGGTCGAAGCTGGCGATGTTGCTGTCCAGTTGCTCCAGCGTGGTGGCGCCAATGATGTTGCTGGTCACGAATAGTTGTCGGGTAACGAAGGCCAGGGCCATCTGCGCCGGGTCCAGGCCGTGTTCCCGCGCCAGGGCCACATAACGGCTGCACGCGGCTTCCGATTGTGGATTGAAATAGCGCATGAAGCGGCTGTAGAGCGTCAAGCGGCCCTTGGCTGGCCGTGCGCCGCCTTCATACTTGCCCGACAGGAAACCGAACGCTAATGGCGAGTAAGCCAGCAGGCCACACTGTTCGCGGATGGCGATTTCCGAAAGCCCGATCTCGAAACTGCGGTTGAGCAGGTTGTAGGGGTTCTGGATCGACACTGCCCGCGGCCAGCCACGGGCTTCGGCCAGGGCGAGGAACTTCATGGTGCCCCACGGCGTTTCGTTGGACAGGCCGATGTGGCGGATCTTGCCGGCCCGGACCTGCTCGTCCAGGGCCTCGAGGGTTTCCTCCAACGGGGTGAAATCTTCGTCGGCCTTGTGCTGGTAGCCCAACTGGCCGAAGAAATTGGTGCTGCGTTCCGGCCAGTGCAGTTGGTAGAGATCGATCCAGTCGGTCTGCAGGCGCTTGAGGCTGGCGTCCACCGCTTCGACGATATGGCGGCGGTTGTGCTTGAGGTTTTTGTCGCGGATGTAGTCGATGGTGTTGCCGGGGCCTGCGATCTTGCTCGCCAGGATCCAATCGGCACGGTCGCCGCGGCTCTTGAAATAATTGCCGATGTAGCGCTCGGTGGTGGCGTAGGTCTCGGCCTTGGGCGGTACCGGATACATCTCGGCGGTGTCGATGAAATTGATCCCGGCACCCTTGGCGCGTTCGATCTGGGCGAAGGCCTCGGCCTCGCTGTTCTGCTCACCCCAGGTCATGGTTCCGAGGCACAGGGCGCTCACGTTTAGATCGGTACGGCCTAGCTGGCGATAATCCATCGGGAACTCCTTGGGCAAAACAATCATAAAAGCAGGTTGAATTATTTTTCGCAATCTGCATAATTGCGCACCTCTTTCTGCAGTGGAAGTGATGCGCCGCCGCCG
>LNAP01001143.1_pt1 | contig 28690 bp, 27 predicted proteins | sample 602601 | NCBI WGS metagenome assembly LNAP01 (sample SAMN02440304, study PRJNA202911) | soil metagenome | biome: Subtropical and temperate rainforests or woodlands; isolation source: soil samples (1 kg each in a 20% v/v slurry with milli Q water) were... ... | reverse complement strand
GGCAATCAAAACCTGCCACCGCCACGCTGTCCGCGATTTAGCGAAACTGCTGTCCGTCAGTTAGCGAAATTACTGTCCCGTTTTTGCGAAATACGCAGTCAGGATCAGCATCCGGAGCAGCGGACCGTAGGGATACGGCGTCTCCTCGGCGGCCCGCCACACGATGCGCAGCTCGTCGTCCGACAGCACGCGCTTCCGCCGCTTCTTCTTGCCGATCAGGTCGTCGCCCTTCAGCGGGTCCGCCGGGCTCTTCTCAAGTCCGTACGCGTGCTGCCCCACCGCCCAGTTGAGGAACTGCTTCACGTAGCCGAGGAGGTTGCGAGCCTGAGCCGGAGCCGGTCCTTTCTTCTTCGCGCTCGGCGCGGGCGACAGCCCGAGGGCCTTGTTCTTGATGATGTCGCGCACCTCCAGCGTGGTGACGCCGGCTATCGGGCGATCCCACAGCGACGCGAACTCGAGGCGCACGGCCCTCTCGATCTCGTCCTTCTTTGCCATCTGCGACACCGGCTCGCGAAACCAAGCCTCGGCTATCGCCCCGAATCTGTGCTCCTCGGCGCGCTTTCTGGCCTGCTCCTCGGCGATCTTCTGCGCGCGAGGGTCGATGCCCAGCTCGACGAGGCGAAGCCACTCCCGCGCCACCTGTCTAGCGTCGGCCAGCGGCAGCCGATCGGCGTTGCCGATCTCGCGGCGGGTCGGGGACTTGGAGCCGGGCCATCGCGTGTACAGAACAAACGTCTTGTGTCCCCGGTCGGTGACGCGCACGCCGAAGCACGGAACGACGGAGTCCCAGTGCTCGACGCGCTTTCCCTGCGGCGCGGGCCTGAGGCTCCTCACAAACTTGTCCGTGAACTTCCGCTTCGCCATTGCCATACTCCACCATGACACGAGCGAGGCGGTCCTTGTGGCGGCGGCTGTCGGAAAATCCCGGGGGCTTCCCCCGGGCTACAGACTGATTGCTCTCCGGTGCAAAGTCGCGCTACCTCGTGCAACTGAATGCAACAGTCCCGGCGACCGGGGAGCAAGTGACTGGAGGGAGTTTTGTGATGGCGTGCAACTGGACGCAGCGCCGAGGCCGCCTAGTCAAGCCGGGCGATGACGTGTGAAGGTGGTTCGACATAAGAAAACAGCACGGCGGTTGATCCGCCGCGCTGCCAATAGTGTTCAGCCGAGCCGAACCTCAGCTATAAATCTCAAACAGCCCCGCGCCGCCCTGGCCGCCGCCGATGCACATCGTGACGACGCCCCACTTGGCCTTGCGCCTCCGGCCTTCCTGCAGGATATGGCCGGTCAGCCGCGCGCCGGTCATGCCGAAGGGGTGGCCGATGGCGATCGAGCCGCCGTTGACGTTGTACTTCTCGGGATCGATGCCGAGCTGGTCGCGCGAATAGAGGCACTGGCTGGCGAAGGCTTCGTTGAGTTCCCAGATGTCGATGTCATCGATCTTCAGGCCATGGCGCTTCAGCAGCTTCGGCACCGCGAACACCGGGCCGATGCCCATCTCGTCCGGTTCGCAACCCGCCGATGCCCAGGCGACAAAACGGCCGAGCGGTTCAAGCCCGCGCTTTTCCGCATCCTTGGCTTCCATCAAGACGACAGCCGCCGCGCCGTCCGAAAGCTGGCTGGCGTTGCCGGCGGTGACGTACTTGCCGGGGCCTTTTACGGGCTCGAGCTTGGCCAGACCTTCTATCGTGGTCTCAGGCCGGTTGCACTCGTCGCGGTCGACGACGTAGTCCACGATGCTTTCCGCTTTCGTCGCCTTGTCGACCACCTTCATCTTGGTCTTCATCGGGACGATTTCGTCCTTGAACTTGTTGGCCTGCTGGGCTGCGGCCATGCGGCGCTGCGATTCCAGCGAGTACTCATCCTGGTATTCGCGGCTGAGCTTGTAACGCTCGGCGACGATGTCGGCGGTGTCGATCATCGCCATGAAGATGTCGGGCGCCACCTTGAGCAGGTCCGGATCGATCGATTCCTTCGGTGCACCGCCGCCGGGGACCGAGATGCTCTCCACGCCGCCGGCGACGATGCAATCGGAGCCGTCCGATCGAATGCTGTTGGCCGCCATCGCGATGGTCTGCAGTCCCGACGAGCAGAAACGGTTCACCGACACGCCGGCGGTCGACTTCGGCAATCCTGCGAGCAGCGCGGCCTGGCGGCCGATATTGGGCGCGCCATGCGCGCAATTGCCGAGATAGCAATCCTCGACGTAATCCTTCTCGACGCCGGCGCGCTCCACGGCGTGCTTGATGGCGTGGGCGGCCATCGACATCGGCGGGGTGATGTTGAACCCGCCGCGGCCGGATTTCGCCAGCCCCGTGCGCGCATAAGAAACGATAACGGCTTCACGCATTTTGTTCTCTCCCTTTGAGGTGGCCGATTATGGCTCGTAATGAAAGGCAATCGTACACATTTTTTTCCCGAGGCGACAAAATACCCTTCCCTGGAGCGGCCTCGAGGGAAGGGTCAAGAACGGAATTCCGCGCCCTAGAATTCCCGCGGCTTTAAAACACCAGCGCCTTGGCCTGCTTCACCTGCGGCAGCGCCTGCACCTTGGCCAGCACGTCGGCCGGCACCGCGCCGTCGACCTCGACCAGCGCGATGGCGTCGCCGCCCGGCTGGTTGCGGCCGAGATGGAAGGTCGCGATGTTGATCCTGGCGTCGCCGAGCAGGCCGGCGAAGTGGCCGATAAAACCGGGCTTGTCCTCGTTGGTGATATAGATCATCGATTTGCCGAACTCGGCATCGACCCGGATGCCCTTGATATCGACCAGTCGCGGCTTGCCGTCGTGATAGACGGTACCCGAGACCGAACGCTCCTGCCGCTCCGTCGTCACCGTCACGGTAATCAGGCTTTCGTAATCGCTCTGCGCGGCGCGCACGATCTCATCGACCACCATGCCGCGTTCCTTGGCGACGACCGGCGCCGAGACCACGTTGACGTCGCCCAGCATCGGCCGCAGCAGGCCGGACAATACCGCCGACGTCAGCGCCTTGATCTTCATGTCGGCGACGTGGCCCTCATAGGTGATCTGCACTTTGAGGATACCGCTCTCGGTGAGCTGGCCCGCGAACGAGCCGAGCTTTTCGGCGAGCTCAATGAACGGCTTCAGCTTCGGCGCCTCCTCCGCCGTGATCGAGGGAAAATTCACCGCGTTGGAGATCGCGCCTGATAGCAAATAGTCCGACATCTGCTCGGCAACCTGCAGCGCGACATTCTCCTGCGCTTCCGTCGTGGAAGCGCCAAGATGCGGCGTGCAGATCACGTTGGGGTGGCCGAACAGCACATTCTTGGTGGCGGGCTCCTCGACGAACACGTCGAACGCCGCGCCCGCGACATGCTTGGAATTGAGCGCATCGACCAGCGCCTGCTCGTCGACCAGGCCGCCGCGCGCGCAATTGATGATGCGCACGCCCTTCTTCATCTTCGCCAGTGCCGACGCATCGATCAGGTTCTTGGTCTTGTCGGTCAGCGGCGTGTGCAGGGTGATGAAATCAGCGCGCTTGAACAGGTCGTCGAGTTCGACCTTCTCGACGCCGATGTCCTTGGCGCGCTCCGGCGACAGGAACGGATCGAATGCGATCACCTTCATGCGCAGCCCCAGCGCCCGGTCGGCGACGATCGAGCCGATATTGCCGCAGCCGATCACGCCCAGCGTCTTGGCGGTGATCTCGACGCCCATGAAGCGGTTCTTTTCCCACTTGCCGGCTTGCGTCGAGGCATCGGCCTGCGGAATTTCGCGCGCCAGCGCAAGCATCAAGGTGATCGCATGTTCGGCGGTCGTGATCGAATTGCCGAACGGCGTGTTCATCACGATGATGCCCTTGGCGGTCGCGGCCGGAATCTCGACATTGTCGACGCCGATCCCGGCGCGGCCGATCACTTTCAGCCGCGTTGCCTTCTCCAGCATCTTCGCGGTCGCCTTGGTCGCCGAACGGATGGCGAGGCCATCGTAATTGCCGATGATCTCCGCGAGCTTTTCCTTGTCCTTGCCGAGATTGGGCTGGAAATCGACTTCGACGCCGCGGTCCTTGAATATCTGCACGGCAGCGGGAGACAGCGCGTCGGAAATGAGAACCTTGGGTTTTGTCATTGGTGTGATCCGTGATGGACGATGCATTTGATGTCGTCGCCCGCGGGCTTGACCCGCGGGTCCATCGTTTGGGATGGATGGCAGGGTCAAGCCGGCCATGACGACGATGGACGAGCGAACTTACGCAGCCTTCGGGAGCGAAGCCTTGGTCTCCGCAAAAGCCCAATCGATCCACTGCGTCAGCAGCGCGACGTCCCTGGCTTCTACCGTGGCGCCGCACCAGATGCGCAGACCGGCCGGCGCGTCGCGGTAATGCGCGAAATCGTAGCCCGCGCCTTCCTTCTCGACGAGCGCAACGAGCTTCTTGGCGAAGTCGGCCTGGGCGTCCGGCGTCAGCGACGTGATCGCGGGATCAACCACCTTCAGGCATACCGAGGTGTTGGAACGGATCGCCGGATCCTTGGCCAGGAAATCGATCCACGGCGTTTTCGCCTTCCAATCGGCGAGCACCTTGGTGTTGGCATCGGCGCGCGCGATCAGGGCCTTGAGGCCGCCGACCGATTTCGCCCAGTTCAGCGCGTCGAGATAATCCTCGACGCACAGCATCGACGGCGTGTTGATGGTCTCGCCCTCGAAAATGCCCTCGTTGAGCTTGCCGCCCTTGGTCATGCGGAAGATTTTCGGCAACGGCCATGCCGGCTTGTAGCTCTCCAGCCGTGCCACCGCGCGCGGTGACAGCACCAGCATGCCGTGCGCTGCCTCGCCACCGAGCGCCTTCTGCCAGGAGAACGTCACCACATCGAGCTTGGACCAGTCGAGTTCCTGCGCGAATGCCGCCGAGGTGGCGTCGCAGATGGTGAGGCCTTCACGATCGGCCTTGATCCAGTCGGCATTGGGCACGCGCACGCCCGAGGTGGTGCCGTTCCAGGTGAAGACGATGTCGGATGCGGGATCGACCTTGCTGAGATCGGGGATTTCGCCGTAGCCGGCGTGCAGCTTGGTGACGTCCTTGAGCTTCAATTCCTTGACGATATCGCTGACCCAGCCCTCGCCGAAGGATTCCCAGGCGATCGTGGTCACGGGCCGCGCACCGAGCAGCGACCACAGCGCCATCTCGACCGCGCCGGTATCGGACGCCGGCACGATGCCGATCCGGTAACCGGCCGGCACTTCAAGCACTTCGCGCGTCAATTCGATCGCGAGCTTGAGCTTGGCTTTGCCGATCTTCGCGCGATGCGAACGGCCGAGCGCTGCGTCCTTGAGATTTTCGGGGTTCCAGCCGGGGCGCTTGGCACAGGGGCCGGAGGAGAAATGCGGCACATTCGGCCGCGAAGCGGGCTTCGCTGCAGTCATAATCTATCCTTCCAGATAGCTGCCTCCCGGTGGGGGGAGGTTTCCCGCCGGCGGGGATATTGGAATTGCAGCGTTTCGTCAAGGAACTTCGGAAGGATCGGGTATCATGCCGGGATCACAGCTGATTGATGGCCCGCCATCGCCCCGCGACGGCGTTTCCGCGGACGGTTGCAAATCCATCAACTCCACCGCATCGGTGACGAGCTTGGCGGCCCTTCGTCTGCTCGCAACCTTCAATATGCTTTTTTCGCCCGCCTGCACGACATACTCGTTGCCGATCCGGACGATCGAATAATTCTTCATCTGAAATCCCCAAGCTACCCGAGCCCGACGGGATACGTCACATTGTCACGGATCGTTCCGCAGAAAAACTTACGAAAGGCCGGGTAGTTTATCGCTTGTTAACCGGAACGAATGGCAAAACCCGTTTCGCAATGACTGCAACGATCGCCTCGATTGTGTACAAACGACCTGTCTCAAAATCGTGCTGCTCAAAATCGAAACGTCATTCCGACATGGCTCGGCTGAAATCCCAGCCGTGCGTAGAACCTTTGTGCATCGACGCGTGTGTTATGCGTGAGCAGTTCGACCAGTTTGCACCCTTTTGCGCGTGCTTCCGTGACGGCCCACCGCACAAGTTGCTCGCCGATGCCGCGGCCACGACAGTGGCTGGCGACGCGAACATCCTCGATCAGTCCGCGCGAAGCGCCCTGCGAGCTTATTCCCGGCAGGATACATAGCTGCAGGCAGCCGACCACTCGGCCGCCCTCCTCCGCTACCACCAACTGGATGTTGGGATCGCCATCGACTTGCTCGAACGCCCGGAAATACGACGGCGGCAACGGATCTTCGAGCCGTTCGCGACCGTTGCCGAGCGGATCGTCCGCCAGCATCGCCACGATGACGCCGACGTCGTCGCGGCGGGCCCGCCGAAGTGTGATCGATGAGATCGCAGTCATGATGGTTCCAACAATGTCTCAACGCGCCGGCGGCAGGCCGAGGGACTGTTCGGCCTCGCCGATCCAGCGCCGCACGGCGGCATAGCCGTCGAGGTGAAAGCCGCCTTCATGCGCCAGCCTGGTATAGGCCAGCAGGGAAACATCGGCGAGCGAGAGGGCGTCGCCGACCAGAAAACGCGTCGCGGCAAGCTGATGCTCCATCCGCGCCAGCGCGGCATAGCCGCGCTTGACCTTGTCCGGATCGAGGTCGGAGGCCGGCTTGCCGAGATAGAACATCTGGAAGCGGCACACCGCGACATAGGGTTCGTGGCTGTATTGTTCCCAGAACAGCCATTCATCCATCTTCGCTGCGGCAAAGGCATCCGCGGGAATGAGATCGCTGCCGCGGGCGAGGTAGCGGATGATGGCGTTGGATTCCGCCAGCGTGCGGCCATCATCGAATTCGATCGTCGGCACCTGCCCCGCGCTGTTCAGCTTGAGGAATGGCGCGGTGCGCGTCTCGCGCTTCTGCGTATCGACGTCAATCCAGGTATAGGGCAGCGCCAGCCTGTCGCAGACCCATTTCACCTTCAGGCAGTTACCCGAACTGGTATCGCCGTAGATCTTCATCGATTGCGCACTCCCGGCAAGGCGTGGCATCGGACCAGCCGCGCCATTTCCTGTCAAGCCGATGAGAGCCGCGGATCAGAACTTGTAGCCGAGGCCCGCACGAACGGTATTGATGTTGACATCGGCCGACGTCGTGAAGCGCTGATATTCGTATTCAAGACGCATGAACAGGCCGGCGCACAACATCACGTCCATACCGAGGCCTGCTGAATAACCGTATACAAAATGGTCCTTCTGGGAGGAGGTCGCCGTCAGGAACGAATTGAAATTGCCGATCATCCCGACCGATCGGTAGATATCGGCACGGCCCGCTGCAGCGCCCACGAAAGCATAAGGCAGGAAGCTGCCGGTAGCGTAACCGGCTCGCACCCGCAGCGAGCCGAAATCCTTCAGATCGATGCTGGCTGTCGACGACGACTGGGTTTGCAATATGCCGCTCCCGTCGACATACCGAAAGGGTATCGCGGTGGAAGATCCAAACATGTCCTGATGCAAATAACTGCCTTCGACGCCGATCACAACGTCGGTCCATTGCCAGTTGTAACCGGCGAAGGCGCCGAACCCCGTGCTCTTCGAGCTCGACTTTCCGAGCCCCGGGACATCTGCCAGCGTTTGGAGCGGCGAATATGGGAACAAGCCCGTGGCAAGACCGTCGTTCGCCCCGGCGAAGTTGATGTTGGAGCCGCCCCAGCTACCCTGAGCGCCGATGTAGAAACCCTGCCAGTTGACGATTGGAGTGCTCAGCCCTTCCGTGAGACCTCCGCGCAGAATCGGAAGATCGGGCATGTCGGCCGCTTGCGCTCCGGACACCGCTCCGAACGTCACCGCCGCCAGCAAAAATCCACGCATCGCAACGCTCCCCATCAACCCCGAACTTGAGGCCGATCATGGCTTGTTAACCTTAACCAATCGTTGTCGCGCGGATGCGGGCGCAAAACAAAACGGCGCGGGAAGATCCCGCGCCGTCGACAATCGTTAACAGATGAAAGGCTGAATTAACCTTTGCGGATCAACGGCGGCGGCGCGTAGACGGGCGGGCTGCTCAGATCCCAGCGCACGCCGAGCTTGAGGTCATGCGAAGTGATGCTCTTGAACGTCATCGGGTTGTTGATGTTGTTGGTGCCGTCGAAGGCCCGCAGATCGCCGGTCAGGCCGTCGCCCATATCGAGATAGCGATAGGCAAGTTCGATGGTGAAGTTCGGCGAGACCTTGTAGGCAAGGCCGGCGTGCACCGCCCAGGCGAGATTCCATTTTGATGCATTGTCACCAAAGGCGAGGCCCGGCAGTGCGGGGCCGACGCCACCATTGAGGGCGATGCCCTGATCAGTGAAGTTGTTGATCGAAACCCGCGCTCCGCCGACGCCGGCGCCGATGAACGGGGTCACGCACCACCAGGTGCCGAGATCGACATAGGCGTTGGCGAGCACCACCCATTCAGACTTGGTGGCATGATAGGTGTCGGTGCCGACGCCGCCGACATAAGTGATCTGGTCGGTGCCCAAGAACTGCGAATTGCCGCGATACTCACCGGTGACATCGGCGCGGAACCAATTGTTGACCTTGTAACCGACGCCGAGGCCGAAGATGCCCGCGGTGTTGAAGGAGAGGTTCTGCCTCGACGAAGTGTTGCCGGCATCGAGCACGTTGTTGAGGCGATCGACCCGCTGGTTGCTGAAGCCGATATCGCCGCGCAGATACCATCCGCCGAAATCCTCGACCACCGGAGGCGGTGCGTAGGCCGGCGGCGGCATGATGGGCATGTCCGCGGCAAACGCCACCGACGACAACAGGGATGCCGCTCCGGCGGCAACGAGAGACTTAACGCTACGCATTGGCTTCGTCCTTTTGGCCGGTGAGGCTGACCACGGAGGCCTCACTTCTGGAAACTCACGGGCGGACGATGGCACCAAATACTTAAGCGGCGCTTAACCCTAATTTTTAAGGTTGATAATCTCTGACGATTTTGCGTCGCGCCTGCAGTAGACGGCGCAAAAAATGGCGAAATCGCCATAAGTGCTAACGATCAGTTGATGGAGAACACGAGTTCCCGCGCTGCGGTCGCGATCAGCGCAGGACTTCCTCAGCGCAGGGTTTTCGGCATCCTCGGCAGGAACACCGCGAGCAGCCCGATCGCGGGCAGGAACGCGCAGACCTGATAGACGAATGCGATGCCGGTATGGTCGGCGACCCTGCCGAGCACCGCGGCACCAAGACCGCCGATGCCGAAGGCGAAGCCGAAGAACAGCCCGGAGATCATGCCGAAGCGGTGCGGCATCAGTTCCTGCGCGAACACGATGATCGCCGACGTCGCCGACGAGATGATCAGGCCGATGAGCACCGTCAGCACGGCGCTCGTGACCAGGCCGGCATAAGGCAGCGCCAGCGTGAACGGCAACGCGCCAAGGATCGAAAACCAGATCACGTATTTGCGGCCGAAGCGATCGCCCAGCGGTCCGCCGAAGAACGCGCCCGCGGCGTTGGCGGCGAGGAAGATGAAAAGGTAGAACTGCGCAGCCTGCGTCGAGACGTCGAAGCGGTCGATCAGATAGAAGATGTAATAGCTCGACAGGCTCGACACATAGAGCTGCTTGGAGAACAGCAGCGCAACCAGCACGACCAGCGCGATCCTGACCCGGCCCGAACTCGGCGCATCCGGATGCGGTTCGACCCGCGCGACCTTCGTGCCCGCGATCTGCGGCCGATACCAAAGCCCGATCCGCCACAGCGTCACGATGGCGACGAACGCGATCAGCGAAAACCACGCGATGCTCGGCTGGCCGAACGGCACCACGATCAATGCCGCGAGCAGCGGGCCCATCGAGGTTCCGAAACTGCCGCCAAGCTGGAACACCGATTGCGCGAAGCCATAGCGGCCGCCCGAGGCGAGGCGGGCGATCCGCGACGCTTCCGGATGAAACACCGCCGATCCCAATCCCACCAGCGCCGCCGCGATGAGAATGATTCCGTAATGGTGGGCCGCGCTGAGCAGCAGCAATCCAAAGAAGGTAAAGCCCATGCCGATGGCGAGCGAGAACGGCTGCGCTTTCTTGTCGGTGAAGTGCCCGACCAGCGGCTGCAGCAACGAGGCGGTAAACTGGAACGCCAGCGTGATCATGCCGATCTGGGCGAAATCGAGCGCGTAATTGTCCTTCAGGATCGGATAGACCGAGGCGATCAGCGACTGCATGGTGTCGTTGAGGAAATGCGAGAAGCTGATTCCGGCCAGGACGATGTAGGCCGGTCCCGCCACGGCGGCCTTGGCGGCGAGGCTTGGCGTCACAAGGCTTGGCGTCACAAGATCCGGCGTCACGTCCGACGCCTGCACCGGCCCGACCGATGCTTCTTCGGAGACGATAACGGGCTTGTTCAACGAAGCGTCCCTAGTGAGGATTCGCATTGCCGACCTCGTACGACGAGGACGCCATACCGACCAGTTCGATTAGCTGATGGCTGCGATGCGACCGCGCATGATCCGCCAAAGCATGCCCTCGGACTTGATCCGAGGGTGCGCCCGGTTTGACGCCAAGATCATGCGCACTCAGAACAACCAGCTTACGCCGCCGCCGCCGCGGCCTCGCCCAGCGCAGAGACGATGTGATCGACCACTTCCTCGACCAGGATGCGGTCGTCGCCCTCGCCCATCACGCGGATCACGGGTTCGGTGCCGGACGAGCGGACCAAGAGCCGGCCATGGCCGTTGAGCCGCCTCTCGCCGTCAACGATCGCAGACTTCACCTCGGCGTCGTCAAGCGGCTTGCCGCTGCGATAGCGCACATTCTTCAGTATCTGCGGCAGCGGGTCGAAGCGATGGCAGACTTCCGACACTGGACGGCGGAGTTTTTGCACCACCGCCAGCACTTGCAGCGCCGCGACAAACCCGTCGCCCGTGGTGGCGTAATCCGACAGGATGATGTGACCGGAAGGCTCGCCGCCGAGATTGTAACCGCCGCTCAGCATCTGTTCGAGCACGTAGCGGTCGCCGACCGGCGTGCGCACGAGCTCAATGCCATGACCTTCGAGGAAGCGCTCCAGTCCCAGATTCGACATCACGGTCGCAACGATGCCGGGCCTCGAGAGGCGGCCGTCTTCCTTCCAGCTTTGCGCGATCACCGCGAGCAACTGGTCGCCGTCGACCAGATGTCCGCGTTCGTCGACCAGGATGACGCGGTCAGCGTCGCCATCGAGCGCGATGCCGATGTCAGCGCGCATTTCGCGCACCTTGCGGCTCAGCGCCTCCGGCGAGGTGGAGCCGCATTCCTTGTTGATGTTGAATCCGTCCGGTTCGACGCCGATCGAAACCACGTCGGCGCCCAGTTCCCACAGCGCTTCCGGCACCACCTTGTAGGCCGCGCCGTTGGCGCAATCGATCACCACGCGCAGGCCATCGAGGCTGAGATCACGCGGCAGCGTGCGTTTGGCGAATTCGATGTAGCGGTCATGGACGCCGTCGATGCGGCGGGCGCGGCCGAGGCTGGCGCTCTGCGCCAGGCGCTTCGCCAGCGATTCGTCGAGCAATTGCTCGATCTGCTTTTCGACATCGTCGGACAGTTTGAAGCCCTGCGGGCCGAACAGCTTGATGCCGTTGTCCTCGAACAGGTTGTGCGAGGCGGAAATCATCACGCCGAGATCGGCACGCATCGACTTGGTGAGCATCGCCACCGCCGGCGTCGGCATCGGGCCGAGCAGCAATACGTCCATGCCGACCGAAGTAAAGCCGGCCACCATGGCGTATTCGATCATATAGCCGGAAAGCCGCGTATCCTTGCCGATGACGACACGATGGCGGTGATCGCCGCGCTGAAACACCAATCCGGCCGCTTGGCCGACCTTGAGCGCCAGCTCCGGCGTGATCAGACCATTGGCACGGCCCCGAATTCCATCGGTGCCGAAATATTTGCGGCTCATGTGACCCCCAGCAGCTATTACCCCGGGGCTATTCAAGGCTTCCCGGCCCACCCGGCGAGAAGCCCTCAGAATGCCCAACATAGCTTGTAGGGCCTTATAATGCCTTCGGCGCTAAAATGGCTTCAAAAAATATGATGAATCATTACCGCCGGCGACACCGCACCGGAGACTTAACACATTGTTAACGCTGGTATTTACCCGAGAATGGGGCGCGCCGGGCGGCGGACGCTAGTCGGTGCGCTTGAGGTGATGGTCCGCTTTGGAGGGCGGCGGCTGGGTGACGTTCACCGGATCAGAGGCCGGAAAGGTCTCCTCCAGCCCCTCTTCCAGGGCCTGATCGAGCCGTCGCTTTTCATCGCTTTTGACGTCTTTAGGGTCGGAGCGTGATCCGGTCATGGTTGCCCTCCTGGCTGGGAGCCGATTCCGCGAGCGCGATTTGGCAGAGGGCTCAACCATGCTAGATGACGACACCGTCAAGAAATGCAAGAAGGGCCGGGAACGTTCATGAAGCATATTACCTGCATCGAAGATCTGCGCCAGCTTCACAAGCGCCGCGTGCCGAAAGCATTTTTCGACTATGCGGATCGCGGCTCCTATTCCGAGGACACGCTGCGCGCCAATACCGACGACCTTCAGCAGATCAAATTCCGCCAGCGCGTTCTGGTCGACGTTTCGCGGCGCGATCTCTCGACCACCATACTCGGCGAGCCGTCCGCCTTGCCGCTGATCCTGGCGCCGGTCGGGTTGTTGGGCATGCAGCATGGCGACGGCGAAATTCATGCCTGCCGTGCCGCGCAAGCCGCCGGCATTCCGTTCACGCAAAGCACGATGTCGATCTGCTCGATCGAGGATATCGCGGCCGCCGTCGACAAGCCGTTCTGGTTCCAGCTTTACGTGATGAAGGACCGCGGTTTCATCAAGGCGCTGATCGAGCGCGCGATCGCCGCCAAATGCAGCGCGCTGGTCTTGACCGTCGATCTCCAGGTGATCGGGCAACGCCACCAGGACATCAAGAACGGCATGACGGTGCCGCCGGAATGGTCGCTTTCGAAGTTGATCGATTTCGCCACCAAGCCGACCTGGGTCGCCGGCGTGCTGCGCGGCAAGCGCCGCACCTTCGGGAATCTGATGGGGCATCTGAAAGGCACCGAGGACATCACCGCGTTGTCCACCTGGATCAATTCGCAGTTCGATACCTCGCTGAACTGGAAAGATATCGAATGGATCCGCAGCATCTGGCCCGGCAAGCTGGTCCTCAAGGGCATTCTCGACGTCGAGGACGCCGAGGAAGCCGCCAAGACCGGCGCACAGGCGCTGGTGGTTTCCAACCATGGCGGCCGCCAGCTCGACGGCGCGCCGTCGTCGATTGAAGTCCTCCCCGAGATTGTCGACGCGGTCGGCTCCAAGATGGAGATCATGTTCGACGGCGGCATCCGGTCGGGCCAGGACGTGATGCGCGCGCTCGCACTCGGCGCCAAGTCCTGCATGATCGGCCGCGCCTACGCCCACGGACTCGGCGCCGCAGGCGAAGCCGGTGTCGCCAAGGCGATCGACATCCTCCGCAAAGAGCTCGCCACCACCATGGGCCTGTGCGGCGTCAACACCATCGCCGAGATCGACGACCACGTGATCGCGGTGTGATTTCGTCATTCCGGGGCGTCCGAAGGACGAACCCGGAATCTCGAGATTCCGGGTTCGCTTCGCGTCACATCGGCGGCGTCAGCCCGTCGCGGCCGACGCTGACGCGGTCGGTTTCGAACGAACCATCCGGCAGCTTTTTCGTGAACGCGATCACCTTGGCACCGGCCTTCAGCTCGGCCTTGTCGCCGGGGACATAGGTCACGACCGGCGTGTCCGGCGAGACCACGACTTTCTTCTCGCCACCCTTGTACTTGACGGTCAGGGTATGACCGTCATTGCCGGCAACAGTCTGGGCGACGGTGGCATTGGTCATGGTCGAATTGGGGCGCAGGTCCCAGGGCCGCGAGCCCTCGCCGGTGCCGCGCATGTTCTCGGGAAACACATGCACCTCGACAGCTTTCGGAGTGCCGTCGGGTCCAGGCACCGTGGTGGCGCCGATGAAGGAGCCGACCTTGATGTCGGACAATGCTATCTTGGTGATGCCGAACACCTTCATAGCGCCGGTCATGTGCAGCTTGAATTCCTCACCACCGCGTGACTTGACGTCGAGCGTATCGCCATCGACGCCTTCGACCGTGCCGCGAACCCGCGACGGCGTCGGCGGTTGCTGGGCAAGCGCAAAAAGCGACGATCCGGCCACCATGACAGCTGCGATAAGCGGACGGGTAAGCGTAGAACGATGAACGGGCATGAATGATCTCCGGGGTGCCCCACGTAACCATGGACACCGAAGCCGCAACGATATTCCCAATCACACGTGTGTGAGATCGGCCTCGACCAATGCGCGCAACTCGGCGGTTACTGCGGGCCGCTGTCCAAACCACAATTCAAAGCCGCGCACCGCCTGGTGCAGCAGCATGCCGAGCCCATCGGCTACCTTCAGTCCGCGCGCGCGCGCAGCCGCCAGCAGCGGCGTTTCCAGCGGCACATAAACGAGGTCGGCGACGACGGCATGTGACGGCAACAGGGTGGCGTCGAGCTCCAGCGCGGGCTGACCGTGCATGCCGAGCGATGTCGTGTTCACCAACAGCCCGGCGTGCGGCAACAGATCGCCGATCGCATCCCATGCAACGGGATGAACGGTGCCGCCGAATTGATCCGCAAGCGCCGCCGCGCGTTCGATGGTCCGGTTTGCCAGGTGCACGCGCGTGATGCCGCGCTCGATCAGTCCGAACACCACCGCGCGCGCCGATCCGCCGGCGCCGAGCACCAGCGCTTCGGTGGCACCGTCCCAGCCCGGTGCGCAGGCATCGAGGTTATTGATAAACCCTTCGATGTCGGTGTTGGTCGAACAGAGTTCGCCGCCCTCGTACCACAGCGTATTGGCCGCACCGACCGCCCGGGCGCGCTCATCCGGTCTCGACAGCGCCAGCGCGCGCTCCTTGTGCGGGATGGTGACGTTGGCGCCGACGAAGCCGTGGGTTGAAAGATGCAGCACGAATTCGGCAAAGCCCTCCGGCGGCACCGCCTCGATGTTGTAGCCGCCTTCGATGCCGAGCGTCCGCAGCCAGTAATGATGGATCAGCGGCGAGCGCGAATGCGCGGCCGGCCATCCGATCAGGCATGCGGCGCGGGGTTTGGTCGGGGCTGTCATCGCCAATCCTGTTGCGACGCAACGTGAAGCGGCGTCCTCGCTGCTCCAAATCAGGCAAGCCGCGCTCGCTGTCAATCCATGACGGTGGCAACCCGCATGCTCCGCCGCGGCTCATTCCGCCGAATGCTGCGTCAGCGAGGCTGTTGCGGGCAGTTCCGGTTTGGCGCGATCGCGCGTCGTCGTGGCGACGATCGCACTCAACAACAGAGCGGCGCCTGCGGCAAACCAGATCGCGGCCAGATCGATCCAGAGATAGGCGAGCGCGCCGCATACCGAACCCGTCACCAGCGCCGCCCACAGCAGCAGGTTTGGCGCCCATGCCCATCGCGCGCCGCCGGTCAGCGCCTCGGCTGCGAGCTGCCCGACCTTGACCAGCGCGCCGGTGACGTAGGTAAGGCCGAGACCGGCGCCGCCATCAATCTGGAACATTGCGTTTTCCAATCCCATCGCCAGCACGAGGACGGCGATAGCGATATCCGGCATGCCGAATTCGTGGCAAAGCGCGGCGATGGTCAGCAGCAACGTCTCCACCAGCAGCAGCCAAAGCTGGCGACGGCCGCCGCGGCCGAGCACGATCAGGCTGCCGGCGCCGGCGCCGACCACGAACAACACGATCAGGCCGAGCGCCTCGCCCGCGGCCGACCAATCGCCTTGCGCAAAGCTGACCGCCATCCGCGTCGAGTTGCCGCTCATGAAGGAGATGAACAGCCCGCCGAGCTTGAGGTAGCCGATGCCGTCGATATAGCCGGCCAGCGCGCTCAGCGCACAGGCCAGAATAATGTTGCGGCGTGAATCAAGCATCGTCCGGAAACCAGCCCCGCGCTCTGCAAAACAGCAGTGTTCATGAAACCGGACGGCTTGGGAAGCTGAGCACTCCAAAAACGCACGATCGCGTGTGGACCGGCCCCTGGGGGCGGCGGCCGAACGGACGCGCCAATTGGCGCGCCCGGAAATGAGCAGGATCACGCCGCGACGCGATGCGCGGCGATGATCTGGTCGGCGGCGCGGCCGGTGACCTCGGCCATGCGGTCGAACTGCCGGGTGAAACTGCCGGCGCCCGCCGTCGCCGAGCGCAGCTCCACGATCAGCTCGCCGATCTCGGCTTCCGGCATCATGGCGCGGACACGGTCCCATCCCGGCCAGCCCTCGCGGGTGTCGAAGCCGAGGATCTGCCCGCGCCGCCCCGACAGGATGGCGTTGATTTTTGCGGTGGCGTCGTTCGGACAGACGATCTCCACCACATGGATCGGCTCCAGCAGCACCGGCTGGCACTGCGGCAACCCCTCGCTGACGCCGAGCCGCGCCGCGGTGCGGAAGGCGAGGTCCGAGGAATCCACGCTGTGATAGGAGCCGTCGGTCAGCGTCACCTGCACGTCGATCACGGGAAAGCCGAGCGGCCCGCGCAGCAATCCATCGACCACGCCCTCTTCCACCGCGCCGATGTAATTTCGCGGCACCGCGCCGCCGACGACCTTTTCGTCGAACTCGAAGCCGGCTCCGCGCGGCAACGGCTTGATCTCCAGCACCACGTCGCCGAACTGGCCATGGCCGCCGGATTGCTTCTTGTGCCGGCCGCGCTGGGTGACCGATTTGCGGATGGTCTCCTGGTATCCGATCGCCGGCGGCTGCGATCTGACGTTGACGCCGAAGCGGTCGCGCAGCCGTTCCAGCGCGACGCGCAAATGCATCTCGCCCTGTCCCCACAGCACGATGTCGTGGGTACGGGGGTTCTGGATCATCGTCAGCGACGGATCTTCCTCGTTCAGCCGCAGCAGGGCCTGGCCGAGCTTGACATCGTCCTTGCGGTCGGATGCCGCGATCGCGATCGCCAGCACGGGCGGTGCGGGCGTCACGCTGACCAGCGCCGGTGGCGCGGTCTTGCCGCTCGAGAGCGTGTCGCCGGTCTTGATGGTGTCGAGCTTGCCGAGCGCGACCGTGTCGCCGGCCTCGGCCGAGGCGCGCTTGGTATCGAGTGCGCAGTTCACCGCCGAGATACCGGACACCCGGGCGGCTTCGCCCGATGAGGATTGCAATGTCGCGCCGTCGTCGAGACGGCCGGCGAGGATGCGCGCCAGCGACAGCTTGCCGCCGTGCTGCAAATGCACGGTCTTGAACACATAGGCCTGCGCATCCTTCGGCGAGGACGCGCCGAGGCGCTTCGCGGTCTCGGTGACATCAGGCGCTTCATGCCGCAAAGCCTTCATCAGGCGCAGCACGCCGTTCTCGCGCAGGGCCGAACCCAGCAACACCGGACAGATCAGCCCTTCGCGCAGTTCGCGGGCGAGATCGTCGAAGATCGCATCGCGCGGCGGCGGAATATCCTCGAGCAATTGCTCCATCAGCGCGTCGTCGTGATCGGCGAGCTTTTCCAGCATCGAGAACCGGGCTTCCTTCTCGCGGTCGAGGTCGCCGCCTTCCAGCGTCACGACTTCGGAAGCCTTGTGCTCGCGATAGACGAAGGCGCGTTCCAGCGCCAGATCGACGAAGCCCGCGATCAGGTCGCCGTTCCAGATCGGAATCTGGCGCAGCACCAGCGGAATCCGGGACGCCGGCTGCAGGGTCGCCAGGGTCTCGCGGATGCGCTTGTTGGCGCGGTCGATCTTGTTGAGAAACAGGAAGCGCGGAATGCCGAGATCCTCGAGCTCGCGCAGGATGAGCTGCAGTTGCGGCAGCTTTTTCTCGTCCGCCTCGCAGACCACGACGGCGGCATCGACCGCCGGGATCGCGGCGCGCATGTCGTGCGCGAATTCCACCGAACCGGGGCAATCGATAAAGGTGTAGCTGTCACCCATGAAATGGGTCGTGGCGGCGGTGAGGCCGGTGCCCATCTTGTGATGACGGGCTTCGGGACTGGCATCGCCGACCGAAGTTCCGGCGTCGACGCTGCCGGCATTCCGGATGGCGCCGGTGCGCGCCAGGATCGCTTCAAGAAGTGTGGTTTTACCGCTTTGGAATGGGCCCACCAGTGCGATGCACCGTGGACCGCGGGGACTTCTGACGTCTTGTCCCATCGCCGCCTCCTCATTTGGAGCTCGGCCCTTGATTGGGTCGGCAGCCCGGATGCTCCGCCCGTCCCGGGTTTTTGGCAAGCGGGAAAATGTTTGATGCAGTGCATCGTGAAGTCATGAGCGCACTCGCCCGTTGACAGGAACCTCGTCCACCAACGTCAATACGTGCCACCGGGTCTATCCACGTCATTGCGAGCGCAGCGAAGCAATCCATTTTACAACCGCGCCGGTGGCCAAGATGGATTGCTTCGCTGCGCTCGCAATGACGCTGAGAGAGATGCGATTCATTTTCAAATGCCAGATACACGTCCGCGGTCTCGCGGCGGGAGTCACCCGAGGTTTGCCTCTCGTTGTCCCCCGACGAGGGAGCAGGGAATGCCGGATGCGCGCTGCACCCGCGGTCTCGTGTGCGAAATTGTGCAAAGAAGCTGCACACGAGCATACAGGGCAGCGGAGAACATCCGACATTCCCTGCGCAATGGCTTTACGGCTTATGTCGCGCTCACCCCGGGGTATCGGGCTTTCATGCCCCCGTCGCCTGCGGATAGCTGGCTCGTCTGCACCCGGTCGGGCCGACTTGCCTTCCACAGACTTGACGCCGACCATGAGGCGTCGGATCCACGCGATTTTGCCGTACGCTTCAGCACCGCTCGTCTGCTCGTCCTGAAGACCGCTCACGGAGTTTATCCCGCCCTGCAATCCCATGCCGCGCACGATGCCGCCGCGTCCACCGCAATCCTATCCCAACGTTCGGTAACGATGGCCAACGCCCCTTGCCTGGGGACAGGATGGCGTGAATTTAGCGGTGATTTGCCTTTCGGAAAAAGCGAAATTTTGCCCGACGGGTTGATTTGCCGCAGGCGGGGCCGCAGATGGAACGATAGGTGTGGCGGCCTTCGATCGCAGCTTCAATTGCGCTGGAGGCGTGCATTAGAGATGTTGACGAACGTCCTTCGCACATACGGGATGTAAGTCGGACATCTCCCCATGTCCGCAAGTGCCAAAAGCCGGCATCGCTGATGCTTTTACTCAATCAGTTCATCTGCGATGCCCAGCGTGGGCGGTATCGTTATCCCCAGCGTCTTCGCGGTCTTGCGGAAATTAGCGCGCGAATTTGTAGTAAGCGAACGCCGCCGAAGTGACCGTAAGCAATGCCGAAGCAATCCAGATCGGCCCCAGCACAAAGATGGCTATCGCGCCCTGCCCGCAGGCACCGCATGTCACCGAAAACAATATTGGAAAAAAACATAGCAGGATGACTACGCCAACTCCTGCACTGAGCCAAACTCCTCTCGACCTCCATCGCGCACCAAAAAACCATGGCAAGGCGGGAAAGCCGAAAGACAGAATAACCGAGAGGTTCATGAGATCGTCGAACATGATTGGCTCTTGGTCGCTAACACGAGGCCGATGGTTCAAACTCATACGAAAGCCGCGCGAGCCTTTGTCATCGCTGCTATCCTGACTCCGGGCGCATAAGTCGAATACCAGCAATTGACATTGCCACTTGACGACTGCTTTGGGTCTTGGCCGTGTAAAAACGCATTCGCATCAAAGGAAAGACCCGATGGACCTGAAAGGCGCGGTGGCACTGGTGACGGGCGGCAATGGTGGGCTGGGGCAGCGCATCTGCCACGCGCTCGCGCAGGAGGGCGCGCATGTGGCTGTCATGTACGCCCGCAGCCGCGACCAGGCGGAAAGCTTCGCCGGCGAACTGACGTCGCGGCATCAGATCAACGCCCGAGCTTTCGGCGGTGACATCACCGACGGCGCGGCGGTGGATCGGCTGGTCGGCGAGGTCACCCGGGCCTTCGGCCGCCTCGATGTTCTGGTCAACGACGCCGCCTACAACGTCTCGATCCCGTTCGGCGATCTCGACAATCTGACGCTGGAGGCATGGGACAAGATCATGGCCGTCAACCTGACGGGGCCGATGCGCCTGACCAAGGCGGTCGCCCCGATCATGAAGGCGCAGGGGCGAGGCCGCATCGTCAACATCGCCTCGGTGGCAGGGCTCAGCCCGACCGGCTCATCGATCGCCTACGCGGTGTCGAAGGCGGGGCTGATTCATCTGACGCGCTGCATGGCGGTCGCGCTGGCGCCCGAGACGCTGGTCAACTGCGTGGCACCGGGCTTGCTGGACGGCACGCGCGCCACAGCCAATCTCCGGCCCGAGCAGGTCGAGCGCTCCGCGTCGGGCTCGCTGCTGAAGAAGCCGGCCGACAAGGACGACTGCGCCGACATGGTGGTCGCCATGTGCCGCACCGAGACCATGACCGGCCAGACCGTCGTCATCGACTCCGGACGCATCTTCCACTAGAGCGACGGGCCGGCGCGCGTAGCGGGTTCACTTTAACGCGCCAATACGAGATGGCGGATTAAAGGGAGTCCGCCTCCGGCTGACGATGCTGTGTCGCGTGTCCCGGACGCAGCGCAGCGTTCTTGACGATGCGCTGCAGAGCCGGGACCCACGAGAGTCCGGATTGTTTGGCGTGGACCCGGACGCATCCTCCACCAAGATGGACCCCGGCTCAGCAGCGCAACACTTCGTGCTGCGCTGCGTCCGGGGAACGAGGCCTCACCGTCCCGGCCGCAATTCCAGGCTGGCCAGCCCTGCGGCGACGTTGATGCCGACCTGGCCCTGCACGCTGAGCGGCTGCAGCGCGATCGAATTCGCCGAGCCGCCCACCAGCACGTTGCCGCCGATGCCGACGCCGAGCGTGGCGCTGCCTTGTGCGCCGGCGTAATCGCCGGAGAGATCGCCGGGGCCGAGCTGCGCCACCGGCGCATAGACGCCCCAGGCGAGCGCGGATTCCTCGGTGATGCCGAGATCGAGGCCGACCTTGCGGATGGTCGCGACGTAGCGATCCTCGGGCCGGCCGTCGGCGCGGAACACGCAGCCGAGATGGGTCACGGAGCCGACGATGAAGCCGACGCTCGCGCCGCCGCGGCATTCGAGGATGCCGACCTGGACGCGCTGCATCGGCTGCTGCGCAGCGGCGCCGGCGAACAGACCGGCCAGCATGGTGACGGCGGCACCGCCAAGGATGAATGAGCGACGCATGAAGAAATCTCCGGCTGAAAAGATGTGATGCGGGCAGTGAATCAAGCACGACGCCATTAGCCCTGGCGCTTTAATTTTCTATGACACAACACAGGAGGCGGTGCGAGATTTTGCGCCCCCGTCATTCCGGGATGGTCCGAAGGACCAGACCTCAGATGCGCAATTGCGCATCGGGGAATCTCGAGATTCCGGGTTCGCGCTCTCGCGCGCCCCGGAATGACGGTCTTGTAAAACAAAAAAGAAGCCCGCTTTCACGGGCTTCTTTCGTCAGTGCCGCGTTCAGCGGTGATGGCGATGCCGGGGATGGTGCCGGTGGTAATGACCGCGGGGCCTGAGCCGGACCGGCTGCAGTTCGAGGCCGGCGACACCGGCCGCGACGTTCAACCCGGTCTGGCCCTGCACGCTGATCGGCTGCAGCGCGTAGGAATTCGCGGGACCGCCGACCAGGAAATTACCGCCGCCGCCGATGCCGACCGAGGCGTTGGCGCCGACGCCGCCATACGTGCCGGCGAGATCGCCGCGACCGACCCGGTCGGTCGGCGCATTCACGGCCCAGGAGAATTGAGTCTGCTGGGTGAAGCCGAGATCAAGGCCCAGCCGGCGCACGGTGGCGATATAGGGTTCCGGACGGCGGCCTTCGCTCTGGAACACGCATTCGAGGCTGGTCACCGAACCCACGACGAAGCCGACGTTCTGGCCTCCCTGGCATTGCAGGATACCGGCGCGGACCGGCTGCAGCGCGTTGGCGCTGGCGATCGATGCTCCGAGCGCAGCGATGGCGATAACAAAAGTCGAAAGACGCATGAGTTCACTTCCCCACAAGATGGATTGCATTGCGGAGCGCACAGGAAGGAAGCGCCGTGTCGAAAACAAGGCGCTTTCCGAAAAGTCGCCGTCAAAACATCAAACTTCGACGGCCGCTGATTTGAGAAGTGATTTGACTATCTCAAATTGCCGCAAAAGCGCTGGATGCGTTTGCAGGCTTCCTCGAGATCGGAGGTCTTGGTTGCATAGGAAATCCGAAACGCCGGACCCAATCCGAACGCCGAACCTTGCACGACGGCGACGCCCTCGCTCTCGAGCAGTTCGGTGACAAAATCCTCGTCGTTGGCGATCACCTTGCCCGACGGCGCGGTCTTGCCGATGGTGCCAGCGCAGGACGGGTAGACATAGAACGCGCCCTGCGGCCGCGGGCAATCGATGCCCTTGGCCTGGTTGAGCATCGAGACCGCGAGATCGCGGCGCTCCTTGAACACCTTGTTGTTGACCGGAATGAAATCCTGCGGGCCGTTGAGCGCCTCGACCGACGCCCATTGCGAGATCGACGACGGGTTCGAAGTCGATTGCGACTGGATCGTCGCCATCGCCTTGATCAATTCCGCAGGACCGCCGGCATAGCCGATGCGCCAGCCGGTCATGCAATAGGCCTTCGACACGCCGTTCACCGTCAGCGTGCGCTCGTACAGTTTCGGCTCGACCTGCGCCGGCGTCGTGAACACGAAATCGTCATAGACCAGATGCTCGTACATATCGTCGGTCATCACCCAGACATGCGGGTGCTTCACCAGCACGTCGGTGAGCGCCTTCAGCTCGGCGCGGGTATAGGCGGCGCCGGTCGGGTTCGACGGCGAGCACAGGATGATCCATTTGGTCTTCGGCGTGATCGCCTTCTCCAGCGCCTCGGGCTGCAGCTTGAACCCCTGCTCGGCCGTGCACACCACCGGCACCGGTTCGCCGCCGGCCAGCGCCACCATTTCCGGATAGCTGACCCAATAGGGTGCGGGGATGATGACCTCGTCGCCCGGATTGATGGTCGCCATCAGCGCGTTGTAGAGCACCTGCTTGCCGCCGGTGCCGACGATGATCTGGTTCGGCTTGTAGGTGAGGCCGTTCTCGCGCTCGAACTTGGCGATGATCGCCTGCTTCAGCTCGGGAATGCCGCCGACGTCGGTATATTTGGTCTTGCCGGCCTCGATGGCGTGGATCGCCGCCAGCTTGATGTTGGCGGGCGTGTCGAAATCGGGCTCGCCGGCGCCGAGGCCGATGACGTTGCGGCCGGCCGCTTTCAGCGCGCGTGCTTTATCCGTGACCGCAATCGTCGCGGACGGCTTCACACGGTCGAGCGCAGCGGACAGGAACGGCATCGTCGTCTCCTTGCAAACGTCGTGAACCTCGTCGCTCACGACTCTTTCTGATGGGATCGCCGCACCCTAAAGCCCGCCACGCTGCATCGCAAGAACGTTGCTCGCGGGCAGCCCCACTTTCGCGCCGGTTAAAGGCGGCCCCCCAATTCGGCGCAACATTCATAAAATTCTGCGGCGAAATGGCTCATATCCGGCAACGGCCGCGATCGCCGCGAAAAGGGCTCCCGCCCTGCATGGCGGCAGCCGAGCAGCCCTGTTCGATCGCCGGGAATTTTAAGGCACCGGCGAACAGGCGCCGCGTGCGGTGCGGGATCGCCTGGCCTTTCCCGGTCGTCGCGCGGAATCGCGCAGGCGTGATTGGAATTGTTCGGGCGTGTGCGGAGAATCCTTCTCTGCGGTTGCAGCGCGGCAGATGTTTTCGACCTTTTCCATCTTGCCCATCTTGCGATGCATCGGCATCGGTATCATTGTTTGGCCGTGTTGCAGGCCGACAAGCAGCCTCGCTCGCGAGCTATATGGGCCGGGCCCCTCCGATAAACGAAATCCCCAATGTACAAGCTCTATTCGATGCAGCGCTCCGGCAACAGTTACAAGGTCCGCCTTGCGCTGGCATTGCTGAACGCGCCCTATCGGGCAATCGAGATCGATATCCTGCGCGGCGAAAGCCGGACGCCGGAGTTTCTGGCGAAGAACCCGAGCGGCCAGGTGCCGCTGCTGGAAGTCGGGGAAGGACGCTACCTCGCCGAGTCCAACGCCATCCTCTGGTATGTCGCGGGCGGCACGCCGCTGGCGCCGGAATCGCGGATCGAGCGCGCCGAGGCGCTGCAATGGATGTTCTTCGAACAGCACGCGCTGGAGCCCAACATCGGCGCCGCCTATTTCTGGCTGTCGCTGGTCAGGGGCGGCCGCGACCTGCAGACGCATGCGCTGGAAGACTGGATGGAGCGCGGCTATGCCGCCTTGCAGGTGATGGAAAATCACCTCAAGACCCATGAGTATTTTGCCACGGGCCGGCTCACGGTCGCCGACATCGCAGCCTACGGCTACACCCATGTCGCCGACCGCTGCGATTTCGACCTTTCGACCTTCCCCGCGATCCGGGCCTGGCTGCGGCGGGTCGAGCAGACCAAGGGCTTCGTCACCATGGACTGGCGGCCGGAGGTGGTGGACATCGAGAATGCGGCGAGCCTCGCCGCCGAGGCCTGAGCCGCGGGAATAGCGGGCATAGCGGGGCGTCCCGCCGTTTTTTCGCCATTTTCGAAGCCTTTGCGCCGCAATCTTGCCTGCGATCTCTGTGAGATTGCGGGACGTCGCGGGTGATTCGCCCGCGCGCTGAAGGATTACGGCCATGAGACGGTCGCCCGGCGCAGCAGGCTTCGAAGGCCGCTCCGCTCAGATTGCTTCATCCCGCCTAACCGACGCCCTCGCAGCCACCATTGCGATCGGCGGGCTTTCGCTGAGCCTGATCGTCACCCTTACGGTGCTCTCGATCAAGGTCGCCATGGCGATGCCGGTGTAATCAGGAAATCCATTTTCTGCAGCATTTTGTACTTTGTACGACAACGCGCGGTGATGGCACCGCGATCGAGCCGTGATGAAGACACCTGTCGTTCTGGTTACCGCAGCGCTGACGGCGGCGATCCTGGTCGCGGGATCGTTCCTGATCGTCACGGGCACGCGCGGCGAAAACACGTCGTTCGCATCGTCGGCCGGACAGCTCGAAGTCCAGACCGTCGCCAGCGGGCTGGTCAATCCATGGTCGCTGGCGTTCCTCCCCGATGGAAGGATGCTGGTGACCGAGCGCCCCGGCCGCATCCGTGTCGTCACGCCGGAGGGACAGCTCTCACCGCCGCTCGACGGCGTGCCCGAAGTCTGGGCCTCGGGACAGGGCGGGTTGCTCGACATCGCCATCGACAAATCCTACGCGCAGAACAAGACCATCTATTTCTGCTTCGCCGAGCGGACCAGCGGCGGCGGCCGCACCGCATTGGCGCGAGCCAGGCTGGACGACGGCAATGGCCGGCTCGATGACGTCAGGATCGTCTTCCGCCAGCAGGGACCGCTGTCGTCGGGCAACCACTATGGCTGCCGCATCGTGCAGGCCAACGACGGCAATCTGTTCGTCGCGCTGGGCGAACATTTCAGCGCCCGCGACCAGGCGCAGAATCTCGGCAATCATCTGGGCAAGCTGATCCGGATCGCGCCGGACGGCTCGGCGCCCGCGGACAACCCGTTCGTCGGCCGCGAGGGCGCGAAGCCCGAAATCTGGAGCTACGGTCACCGCAATGCGCAGGGCCTCGCCATCAATCCCGCCTCGGGCGATCTCTGGGAGACCGAGCACGGCCCGCGCGGCGGCGACGAGGTCAACATCATCGGCAAGGCCAGAAATTACGGCTGGCCGGTGATCGGCTACGGCATCGATTACAGCGGTGAAAAGATTCACGAGAGCACGGCCAAAACCGGCATGGAGCAGCCGATCAAATACTGGGTGCCGTCGATCGCGCCGTCCGGCATGGCGTTCTACACGGCAAAGCTGTTTCCGAAATGGGCCGGCAGCCTGTTCGTCGGCGCGCTGAAGGGCAAAATGCTGGTGCGGCTGTCGCTGAACGGCAACAGCGTGACGGGCGAGGAACGCCTGCTGCAAAACCTCAATGAGCGAATCCGCGACGTGCGGCAGGGACCGGACGGCGCGCTGTGGCTGCTCACCGACAATTCAGCGGGACGGATTTTGCGGATATCTCCCGCCGCCAAATGACCGCCACCCTCACGACCATTTGTGAAAGATCAGAAACGCACCGGCGGCGATCAGCGCGAAGCCGAGGCCGTGATTCCACCCCAACGGCTCCTTCAGATACAGAACGGAAAATCCGGCGAATACCACCAGCGTGATGACTTCCTGCATGGTCTTGAGCTGCGCTGCCGTATACACCGCGCTGCCCCAGCGATTGGCCGGCACTGCCAGCCAGTATTCGAAGAACGCGATGCCCCAGCTCACCATGATGACCAGGGGCAGCGGGCTCGCCTTGAACTTCAGATGGCCGTACCAGGCGAAGGTCATGAAGACGTTGGAGGCAAACAGCATCAGGACGGGCAGGACCGACGGCGAAATGGCTGGCATGAATATCCCTTCGAAATGTCCGCGCTTAACCATCGAGCGTGGATCGCGGTTCCAGCCGCAATCGATATCATTTGATCCAACCAATCGGAAAGCCGTACCCGGCCGGTAAACTTTTTTTTAAGCACGGCACCAGAAAAAATGCCGCCAACGCAACGATCCGTCATGCTGCGCGCCTTACTCTCGTCAACCACAACGAGAACCGCATGCAACTCGACTGGCGCGCCCTCTCCGGTCCGGCTCTGACGACAGCGACGGCTCTGCTCGCCTTCCTTGTCGATCGTCACGTTGTTGCCATGCCCAATCCCGCGCCGCTGTTCGTCTGCATCGTCGCGTTCGCAAGCTCGCTGAGCGGCTTCGCTTCCGGCATGGTCAGCGCCGTCATTGCGGTCATCTCGTCCGCGCTGTTCTTTCTCAATCACCGCGCGACGCCGGGCTATGACATGTCGGACCTGGCGCGCATGCTGCTGCTGGCGGCAACGGCCACCGGCACTGCCGCCATCACCGGCCTGCTGCGGCAGAAATGGATCGACGCGTTCGCCTCGGAGCAGGAGCATCATGCCACCGCGGAGCGGCTGTCGGCGGCGCTCGACCAGGTCGACTTCGGCATCGTGCTGCTCGATTCCGATACGCGCGCCGAATTCATCAACCGCGCCTTCCGCCATTATTTCTCGCTCCCGGACGAGAAGGCCGACAGCAAGCCGCCGTTCATCGCGCTGATGTATCACGGCCGCGACAACGGCGCCTTTGAACTTCCCGAAGACGAATTGAACACCTTCATCGCGCAGCGCATCGCGATGATGCGGGCCGGCGACTCGACACCCATCAATATCAACCTGCGGGACGGGCAGGTGCTGCGTTTCAGTTGCACGGCGTTGCCCGATGGCGGACGCATGCTGAGCTACACGCCGGTGACCGACCTCGTCCGCCGCAGTGACGACCCATCCCGCGCCGATTATTACCGGTCGCTGCGCGGCGGCGGAGATCGCGGCGCTGCCCGCCATTTGCGCGCCGCGGAATAGCCATATCCCGTCAGCGATATTCAGCCTGTGGATAACCTGCCTGTCACGGGCACGTAATAATGCGGGGTTAGGTTTCGCCTGCGTCTGATCAGGCCCCCCGTCACAGATCATGCGCTCCAAGCGGTCCCCGTCAGTCGCCGCGTCTGACCGGGGCCGCATTTTTTTGTGGGCTATCTTTTTGTGCCCTACGGCTTTTCCTGCACGGTCATGTTTTTTGCCCTTCCGGGGTTGCGTTGGGTATAACCGCGCGGCGCAATCGCCGCGCGCCCATCATATCAATGAACCGGCCTGCATGATCCGCATCACATTCGTCGCGTTGGCCTTTGTCGCACTGACGCTGGTGTTGCTGCCATTGCAGTTGGTCGGCATCGCTTTCGACCTGCGGCTGCGGCGGACGATCCCTCATCTGTATCATCGCATTCTCTGTGCGATGATCGGCGTGAGGATTCGCGAAATTGGCCGGCGTTCGACGGCGAGTCCCGCGCTGATCCTGTCGAACCACGTGTCGTGGCTGGACATCTGCGTCATCTCCGCGCTCTCTCCGGTGGTGTTCGTGGCCAAGCGCGAGGTCGCGGGATGGCCGGTGTTCGGCTGGCTGGCAAGACTGCAGCGAACGGTCTTCATCAACCGGGAGGCCCGTCACCAGACCGGCGCCGCGACGAAGGAAATCGCGGGCCGATTGCTCACCGGCGACGCGGTGGTGCTGTTCGCCGAAGGCACCTCGAATGACGGCATCCGCGTGCTGCCGTTCCGTTCGGCGCTGGTCGGTGCGGTCCATCATGCGCTCGGCAACACCACGCATCACAGCCACATCGCGGTGCAGCCGATGTCGCTGGCCTATGTCGGCTTCAGCGGCGTGCCGATGGGCCGGAGCTTGCGCGAGCGCGTGGCGTGGTATGGCGACGCCGACCTGGTTCCTCATCTGCTTCACGTGCTGTCATCGGGCGCCGTCGATGTCATCGTGAGTTGGGGCGAAGCCACGGCTTACGACATGAAGGCGGATCGCAAGGCGATTGCGCGCGATGCCGAACGATCGGTGCGGCGCATGACCACGGCGGCACTGCGCGCCGCCCGGCCGGTGCAAGCTGTGACCACGCCATCCTCCGCGCCCATTCAATCGGAGCCCGAGCCAGCCTGACGCATGGGTGCTAGATCAGCGATTTTGAAATTCGAATCATATCAAGCGGCCTTGTCAAGTTTGTAGGTCCAAGTGTGGACGACGGGATCGCGATTGAAGAAGTCGAT